>PVMK01141903.1_pt1 | contig 36325 bp, 40 predicted proteins | sample 1853481 | NCBI WGS metagenome assembly PVMK01 (sample SAMN08533507, study PRJNA380276) | Marine sediment metagenome, whole genome shotgun sequencing project. | reverse complement strand
TTTCCCGATATCGGAACCGATTTTTTCAGCAATGGCGATACCTTCTTTCATGGTATTCGTCAGGCGGTCATCGTATTTGGATGCGTCTAAAGAAAAGTTGTACTCCAGGTATAATCCTCTTTCTTCAGCGGCCCGGCGTACATCGCGCAGGTGCGCGTCATCGGTTGAGCCCAGATCGGCCGCCGTCAAATGCAGGCCGTCGAGTTCCAGCTTCTTGGCCTCGTCCATCAAACCGAAGATGTCCCAGACCGGCTCCCAGGCAAGTTTGTGGCCGCCCCAGTTCTGCCCCATGCCGTGCAGATGCAAACTATACGTATGTAATCCCAATAGCATAACGGAACCTCCTATCAAAAAAATGAAAATTGATAATCTCGTAAAAAGTCAGAAAAGCAGCCTTTTTACGAGTGTGTTTTGTATTTGGTGTTTAGTGTTTAGTATTCTAACATGCCGATATAGCATCATCTATTTCATGCCAAACACGAAACACAAAACACCAAACACTTGATGAATTCGACTTTTTACGAATTCATCAATTTTCAATTCAAATGGCTGGGGCGGGAGGACTCGAACCTCCGAGTGCAGGGACCAAAACCCTGTGCCTTGCCACTTGGCGACGCCCCAAAATCATGGACGGCAACATCAGCTGCGCTGTTTATGAGTTCAAGCGTTTCCTCAAATTCCGGCAGCCTCTTTCAGACGTCGATAAGCTTAAGGTCTGCATCAAGTATCGGATCTGCAAGAAACAGCTAGCAAATCTTTATCCTCCTGATCGCAGCTCAGCGTCTGCTTAGCCGATTCTGCCGTTTCGGCATTGTCGAAAAGGCCGAACACGGTCGGGCCGCTTCCGCTCATCAGCGCACCGACTGCCCCCAAGTTTAACAGTTTTTCTTTGGCCAAACCAATTTCAGGGTACTTGGGGGCGGCAACCCGTTCAAGATCATTGGTTAAATGAAGCGCTGGATTGAACCTGTTAAGTTTTAAATGGTTGCTTGTAGGTTTTTTTTCAGCTTTTGTCAATCCCAAATTCAGGCTTTGGTAGGTCTCTGCGGTTGAAATGTTAAACCCCGGATATAACAACAAAACATGGTAAGGCAAATCCCCCTCGAAGGCGTCCAATTTTTCACCGATGCCGGTGGCAATCGCCGGTTTTTGAAAAATAAAAAAGGGAACGTCGGCCCCGAGCTTAAGACCCATTTCCATGAGATGCTTCCTGGAAAAAGGATGGCCATAATAGGTATTTAGGGCCAGCAATATACTGGCCGCATTGCTGCTGCCTCCCCCGAGGCCGGCAGCCACCGGAATGTTTTTTGTCAGGTGGATTTTGACGCCCTGCGCTGAATCCATCTGACTTTGAAACAAACTTGCTGCCTGATGAGCAAGGTTGGTGTCATCGGCGGGTACGTTGGGATGAGAACAATGAATTTCGATACTTTCTCCGCTGCCGACCTGAAGCGAAATCTCATCGAAAAGAGTGATGCAACACATCAAAGAAAACAATTCGTGATAGCCGTCAGGGCGCTTCCCGCGCACTTGCAGAAAAAGATTGATTTTGGCGGGTGAAAGAATTTTCATAACGCAAGGCCTATCTCATGGTCGATCCACTGGTCCCTGGTCACTGGTTACTGGTATGTGTCTTCTGATATTTTACCTCTGGTTACAGGTGTCAGGTGTCAGCGGACAGAGGACAGAGGTCAGATGAGCCGCTTTAGCTCTTTGGCTTCCGCCTTCGTAGTACTTCGGCGCGACAAGACGGCGCGGCAACTACCGCCTTCGTCGTCGTACTCGTCCTCGTCCCTCGTCCCCTATAAAATTCTGATTCACGAGAACGAGCACGAGTACGAAAAGAATCAGATTAGATCGCATGCATCCGCCCTGCGCCTTTTCTTTTTTTCCGCATTCCGCATTCCAACTTCCGAATTCCTGACACCCTATACCATGGAGCTCGTATGAAACTACAAAGTTTCTTTTTCGATCAAACTGGACGCTTCGGCGGCCAGCGGCGGCGCTGAACCCTGAACCTCTGAACCTTGAACCCTTGAACCTTGGAGTCTTTATTTTACAACCTTTACAACCCGATAGCCCGAATTTCGTCTTTTAATTAAGAAGGCAATCGACTCACCGGATTCCACACCGTCAATGATTCTTTTGTAATCCTCAACGTTTTTAACTTCTACTCGATTCACGCCCTTGATAACATCTCCGGCCCGTAATCCGGCATTTTCGCCTCTGCTTCCGGATTTGATCCCGACCAGAATCACGCCTTCAGTGTCGGCAACATCAAACCGCCGTGCGACATCCGATGACAGATCCGCAACCTGGATACCCAGCTCAGGGTCGGCCTTTACCGGTGCCTTTTTTGCGGTCAGTTTGGCATCATTTCGCTTGGCAACCTCGACCTGAAAATTCTTGAGTTTGCCATTGCGCAGCACCTTGACTTCAACCGTTTCGCCCACATTCAAACCGGCTACCAACCGTAAAAGTTCCCGGCTATCCTCAACCTTTTGGCCGTTCACTTCAACGATGATGTCCTTTGGCCGGATGCCGGCTTTATCTGCAGGATTTCCGGGAACCACATCGGCAACCAGAGCCCCCCTGTGATCCTCAATGTCGAAGTACTCGGCAAGATCATTCGGGACATCCTGTATGCTCACACCAAGCCATCCCCGGGTTACCTCACCACTATCTCTCAGCTGCGCGACAACATTTTTAGCCATATTGACGGGAATGGCAAAACCGATCCCGCGGCCGCCTGCAAAAATCATGGTGTTGATGCCGACGACTTCGCCATTCATATTGAGGAGCGGTCCACCGCTGTTTCCGGGATTAATCGAGGCATCGGTTTGAATATAGTCATCATAAGGCCCCGATTTGATTATGCGGCCTTTGGCGCTCACGATTCCGGCAGTAACCGTATTTTCGAGCCCAAAAGGATTGCCGATCGCCACAACCCATTGGCCTATCTTGAGTGCATCGGAATCGCCCAGTTTCACGACCGCAAAATTATCATCCGATTGGATCTTGATTAAGGCAATGTCGGTGTTGGCATCCCGGCCGATGATTTTAGCCTCATAGACCTTTTCGTCTTTCAAGATGACCTGAATCTCATCAGCATTTTCGATAACATGGTTGTTGGTTACCACGTACCCCTCTTTATCAACGATAAATCCGGATCCAAGACTGCGCTGTTTGAAGTTCCGGTCAGGCTGTTGGCCGAAGAATCTGTCAAAAAATTCCTTCATGCGATCATCTTCGCCGAACGGCTCCTTTTGAAAATGCCGAAATACCCGCCCTCCGCCTTTAGCCGTCGTGACGGTACGAATATTGACGACCGCAGGACTGGCCATTTCAGCCAGAGCGCTGAAACTTTTAGGCACCATCTCGATATTAATGGTTGTGGCTTCCGCTTCCGCGGCCACCAGGGCGGGTAGATTTTTTATCCCGCTTTGAATATCTTCAGCACCATTCGCGAGGTCTGGCGGAGAATTCTCGCAGGCGATTGTTATAAATGCGAACAGGAGACTCAAAAACACAATTTTGATCTTTGGCCTCACATTTTTTTTGAAGAGGTGCACTTCATTCATAAGATCATTCCTTTTTAATCTTTCAACTATAGCGGTCAGCACTCAGGTATTGCGGGCAACGATTGAAAGCACGGATAATAATCCGAGTAAACATAACCTTCAGGTAGGAAGTAGCCTGCCGGCAGAGGATATTTACAGATGGGAGGAATAAGGGCGAATTTACTGTTTCTCTTTGACATACATAATTCGCAAATCATAAAGGATATTTTTCAACAAGTTCTCTTCTTCTTCGCTTAAATTCCCGGCGGTTTTTTCTTGCAGCATACTTAATATGTCAATCGTCTGTTTGGCCATCGGCAGGTCTTTATTCTTGGCGCCGGAGGACGGATCTTCTATAGCTCCTAAATGCAATAACACCGAAGCGTTCAACGACGCCACAAAGGTCGCAAAATTGATTTCCGGAAATTGCAGTGGCGGTTCTTGCGTTTCGGCCGCCGGTTCTTTGCCGGTTTCATCAGCTTTTGCCTCCTTTTCCTTTTCAGCAGGCGGTGTCTCTTTTTCTTCTTTTGGCTCGGCGTCCAGATTTTCTTTTGCGAAAGCCCTGCGATCCTTTACCACAAAATCCTTTTTTCCCTCTTTTTCCTCTGGCATATCTAACCTCCCTGATTGTTGCCCTCCGGAAGTGGAGATTCAAAACGGTCTAATAATTTGTGTTTCCCGCCCGATTCGGGCGCTTATAACATATTAAGTAAGGTGATTTTGTCAAGTATAAAGCAGGTTTTATACATCACCAAAAGCGTACTTGCTGATCAATTCTTCAATATCCATGGTTTCAAGCGCATCGATTTGCTCGGAAATGCGCAGGATTCCAATTAGAAAAGGGTTATAATTTTAGCTGATTATAGCAAAATGTGAAACGGGTTTCAAGAAATGAAGGGCATTCCGGATTTTCCTAATATGTCCTTAAATATGCATATCGCAATGTTGAAATGCAGCATTTGGCCATTGACGCCCATGACAAAAAAGGTTAACCAGATCGGTTGAGCCGGTTTAGCCCGTTGGCCCGTTGTGCCGGTTCGCCAATTGTGGCCATAAATAATAAATGAGACCATTTTCCTTTTTAACGGGCTCAACGGGAAACCGGACAACCAAAAATTACCTTTTTAAGCCATGATTCGGGTAGAAAACCTACACAAAAGCTATGGAGATCTGATCCTGTTTGAAGGCATAAGCTTTGCGCTCAATGCAAAAGATCGCCTGGGTATTGTGGGACGCAACGGTCACGGGAAGACGACCCTGTTTCGCATGATTTTGGGCAAAGAAAATCCCGATTCAGGCGCCATTATCATTCCTAAAAATTATCGCATCGGTTACGTTAGCCAGAATCTTGAATTCAGCCACGATATGATTTTGGCCGAAGCCATTTCGGCTCTGCCTGAGACAGAAAAGGATCATCACTGGAAAGCTGAAAAAATCCTGGCCGGGCTCGGTTTCAGCCAGACGGAATTCCAGCGACATCCAAAGGCGTTTTCAGGGGGATACCAGGTACGCCTGAACCTGGCCAAGGCGTTGATATCCGAGCCTGACCTTTTGCTGCTGGATGAGCCCACCAATTTTCTGGATATCACCTCCATACGCTGGATCGAACAATTCCTGCAAAACTGGCCTCATGAAGTCATGCTGATCACCCATGACCGAAGTTTTATGGACAAAATTGTCACCCATACAATGGGAATTCATCGCCTTATGGTGCGCAAAATTGAAGGCAACACGGCAAAGTACTACGATCAAATCGCCGTGGATGAAGAGGTCTACGAAAAGACCCGTATAAAAGACGCGCGTCGCCGCAAAGAAATCAAGCAGTTCATTACGCGCTTCAGAGCCAAAGCCAGACAGGCCAATTTGGTGCAATCTCGCATCAAAACCCTGCAGAAAATGGAAAAAAAGCAAAAACTTGAAAAATTAAAAATATTAGATTTTTCTTTCAGCAGCAGCCCGCTTCACGCCAAACATGTATTCAGCGCACAGAATTTAAATTTCACATATGATAGGACATTGCCCCTGATCAGGGATTTCAGCATCACAGTGGCGGCCGGGGAGCGAATCTGTGTGGTGGGTCCAAACGGAAAAGGCAAATCAACGCTGCTGAAACTGCTCGTCGGTGAAATTTCGCCCCAGACAGGCGAAATTAACTATCATCCGGCGGTCAAAAAAGGCTTTTTTGAACAGGGAAGCGTGAAAACGCTGGTTGATAACCGCACCGTAATGGAGGAAATTATTTTTTCGAATCCAGTCGGTGATCTGCAGCATACCCGCAACATCTGCGGAGCGATGATGTTCTCGGGGGATGATGCGCTAAAAAAAATAAGCGTCCTTTCCGGCGGTGAAAAGAGCCGGGTGATGCTGGGCAAGCTTTTGGTAACCCCGGTTAATCTCCTGTTGCTGGATGAACCCACCAATCATCTCGACATGGAGTCCGGTGACGCCCTGCTGGCGGCAATCGACAACTTTGACGGGACCGTGATTATGGTGACCCATAACGAGATGTTTCTGCACGCCCTGGCCCAGCGGCTGATCATATTTCAAAATGATCGTTTAGAGGTTTTTGACGGCAGTTATCAGCGCTTTCTGGACAAAGGCGGCTGGCGGGATGAAACTATGTCAGCCGTCAACCAAAGACAGCAAAACCTCAACACGAAGGCTTCTCCAAAACTGACAAAAAAGGACCTGCGACGTCAAAGATCGGAAATTATTTCCGAGCGATCTCGCATCGTAAAGCCTCTCCAGGAGCGCATAATAAAGGTGGAAAACCAAATGGAAAATGAAGAAGCCGAGTTGGCCCGCCTGAATCTATCCATGCAGCAGGCCGCACAGGATCAGGATGGCGCCCGGATTACTGAAATTTCCCAGGCCCTTCATTCCTGCCAGCAAACAATTGACCGGCTGTTTGATGAACTGGAAGAGTTAACCCGCGACCTCGAAACCCGCAAGGCCGAATTCGAAACTCGCCTCAACCAGCTTGATTCCGAAGCGGAATCACCCTCACCTTCCGATAAGTAATCCGCTTACCCCTGCTTTCAGCATAGTTTTTATTTAATCAGCCACAGACCCACACAGACAGACACAGACAATATTTTTCCCCTGGACGACATTGTCCAGGGAAAAACCCTGTCGCCCTCCGGGCGAGGGTAAAACACCAAGCTAATTTCTATAAATGGCTGTAGTAAATTTGATGTTCAAAAGCTGCTAAGCAAGATGTGACGATACTAATCGCGAAGCGATTGACGGTTTTTGGCCGAGCAGGTCGCTCGGCCAAAAGGTCTGTGTGAGTCCGTGTGGGTCTGTGGCTAATTCTAATAATCTGTGTGGGTCTGATGGCTGATGAGAAGGTCTGCGTTCATCTGCGTGTATCTGCGGTTAATATAACCACAACCTCAATTTTTCCTCCAGCGGGTGATAAAGTAATAGCACAACCCGGCAACCAGCAATGACGGCATGGATCCACCCAGGGGTGATTTCGTTATGGCTATCAATTCATAAACCAAAAATCCTATTGCCCAGCAGATCAGCGCAATTCCGTTAAAGCCTCTCGTATACCAGTATTTGCCTCCCGGGCGGTAAAGATCATCTATGTCCAGCTGACGATTTCGAATAAAAAAATAGTCGGTCAGGACAACGCCAAACAGCGGTACAAACATCGCGCCAATCAGAAAGAGAAAGTTCTCGTACTGTTCCATCGGAAAGACCAGGGCCACCAGTATCGAAACGATACCTGCCGTCCACAGAACAGTTTTTGAACTGAACCTCTGAGAAATATTCATCGTCGAACAGGCCGCAGAGTAAACATCCGGAAAACCCGTGGTAATGGTGGAAAATACCACCATGATTAACGCCGGCACTGCAAACCCGATTTTGCCCATGAGCTGGAGTATCAGCGCGCCCGGATCGCTGGCGCCGGCGACCAGGGTCGCCGTCAGACCCAGAAGGTACATCCAGGAGGAAATCAGAAAATACCCCAGCCAGGTATTCCAGAAGGCCGGGGCAGTTCTTTTGGAAAAGCGCGAGTAATCTGCTGCCAGCGGCATCCAGGAAATCGGCATGGCAATCACCAGATCCAGGCCGATCATAAACGGCATTTCCTGAGGTTTGATGCCAAAAATACCGCTGCCGAATTCTTTAACAGACACTGCGCTCATCAGCAGGATAACCAGCAGCAGCCCGATAACCGTCAGTTTCTGCATAACACGCCAGATCGATTTTCCGGTATAGTGGCCCATACCAGGTTCCCAGTCCAATTGCGATGATCCACAAATTGTTGGACGCCAGAATGCCGCCCATGGGCTTGCCCAGCATGGCGCCGGCGCGACCGCCGATAATCAGCATAATCGAGGCCCAGCCGATGAGTTGAATAATGTTTAATACAGCCGCCAGATTTGAACCACGAATACCGAAAGATGGCCGCACGGACACCATCGACATAATACCGTGTTGCGACCCGATAATGCCTCCCAGCGCCATAAATGTGTTCCCGATAACGTGCCCCAGAACAATTGCCGCGATGCCCAGCCAAATTCCCATGGGCGCCAAAAATCCACCGGCCCAGATTTCAGCCAGAGATATGGCCACACCGGCCCACAGCAGAAAATAATCCGGGCCGCTGAGGTTGCGTTTGTTAGCGTTAATCGGCTGGATATCCATTTCTGTTCTCCTCGTATATGGTTTCAGGTGTCAGGTTTCGGGTGTCAGGATCCAAGATTCAGAGGTTTAACCGTCAGGCGTCGGGCACCAGGCATCAGGCATCAGGAAAATATAATGGGACACAGATTTACTCAGATTAACGCAGAATTTTATTCTTTCTATTTCGTGTTTCCGTTATTTCGTGCTTTCGTGATAAATTGAGCTTTTTGATCTGTGTACATCTGTGTTTTTCTGTGTCCAATTAATATTTTTAGCTTCCCGGCCTCCTGGCCTCATAGCTTTCCAGCCTCTTGGCTATGAGCTATTTGCCTGACACCTGACACCTGAAACCAATTATCTTTACACCTGAAACCTGGAATTAAATGAATCAGCCCAATTAAATAAAAAAAGGCCGCTCCTATGCCGGACGGCCTGATTGTGCATTCTTCCTCCGCCGGCATTATCCGGATCAGGTTCAACGGTCGGACTCGTGATTTCTGCGCAGAGTCCCTCTCAGCCCGGTACTTCCGGGCTCCCGGTAGCAAGCAAGATCAATTTTTCACTTGAAGCTATCTCAAAAATAGTAGATTACGTCAAAGGGCAAGGCGCAAACCGATTTAAATACGGAGTATACACGTTAGTATTCGAGTATTTTGAATCGGTTGGCAACACAGCCCTTGGGCGTTAGATGCATTTTTGAGATAGCTTCTAGACTGATAAGTATCATTATATGGCGCCCTCATCTCTTACTGTCAAGTTATTTCATTACTGCATGTTTGTTTTCATCCGTCACTATGATATATAAGACTGGATTTCGGTTTTAAGGAAGTTGAAAAAGCTTATGGCAATTTACAATTTAGACGCAATATTGGATACATACGGGGATGGTTACCTTATTTTAGAATTTAATCATCTCTTTATCTCGTCTTCCATCCGTGAGGAAGTTTGGCTGCTCCAGCGCACGGATGACGATGCCATGCTAAAGAAAATCATGCATGAAGCTCAAGAATTTGACATGCAAGATGCAACCGGTGACAAAGATTTCGAGACTTACTCCGGCGGGCAAAAAGCAATCTTAGGCTGTCTTCTAATCATCGCTGTGATTCGCAATCGAAAAATCAATGGTCTAAAATTGTTGCTAAATAATGTTCTGGACTCCGTAAGTGAGGACAACCGAACGAAATTATTGACCAAATTCGAAGCAATGCGTTTAACCCATAATCTCAGGCTATACAGCGATAATAAAGACCATATTCAAGAGATACTTTGAGGGGATGAAGATAAAAAAAGGTAAATATAGTTTAGAAGAGCGCGGCCTGAACTTTAATCTTTCCGATGATCTTGATTTTAAAAACAGCGAGTGTTGTTTTTATTTCAGGGGGGGCAATGGCTTTGGCAAGACAAGCTTTCTTGAGAAAATAATCATCCCCGGCCTTAAAAACGACAACGTCCAGTATATATACATCGGTCAGGATATTCGAACTCAACTGTATACCCTGCGAGCAATGCTCTCGGTCCAGGGTATCAAAGTGTCCGACAATGATGAAGTTGAGCTGTTACGGTTATGGATCAACCACAGCAAATCTGCAACCGTTTTTATACTGGATGAGTTTGACAAGTATTTTCCTGATTATGGATTTATCTTTGATTGGAGTGATTCATTTATCCGCACCTACATTATCGTTACCCATCTTGGCTACAGCCGGCCTGACGCCGTTGCTGAAAAATATAGGACCTGCAACGTGAGGTTCGAATTGATTGATTTTGATGGTCGCCTTAAAAATGTCCGGGTAAAGAAAGAATAAACATGGTAATTTTAAAACTTGGCATCATTTTCATGTTCATACTCTCATTTTTCTGGCTTTTTGTTTTCGGCCCCTTTTACGATCATATCCCCATTCAACTGGTCGTTTTAATAGGCGTAATTGGATGGAACATGCTGCGATTTTCGGTGCGCGAAACGATTTCCTTGCTGAAGTTCTGTTTCCCGTTTGTGTTTAGTCTTTTAGTTTTCGGACTTATTTTTCACTTTACCCGGCTGTTCGGCAGGCAGGATTGGTTGGAGGATACGCTTATCAAATGCCTTGTGTTTCCCAGTTCACTGATTTTCTTAAAAGTCATATTGACTTACATTACTTATCTCGATATCCTCAACTTGCCGATTTCAATGAAAAAACGGGTTGATTTAATCACAATAAAATCGGCGTTCTCAAAAGGTGAAAAAATATTACGTCGATTTTCCTGGTATCTGAACACCTATTCGGGATTAAAATCCGGCAGCAAAATAAAATACACATTGAAAAAGTATGCCTGCCTCATAATCGCTCTGTATTTGTACCTTTATGAGGAAATTGAAAATTCAAACCGGTTGTTAAGAAACCGATATCAACACTTGTACGAGGCTTACGAATGAAAAATGTTAAAATTGCTTTTATCGCACTTGCCGTAGTTGTTGCCCTGATAACACTATTTATCAGGATTCCGCTACCCAGCAGAGGCTACTTCAATTTTGGGGATGTCGCTGTGGTGTTTTCCGGTTTGGTATTGGGAAGTCTGGGCCGCAAAAGAAGCTTCTGGTGGGGCGCGGGCGCAGGGGGAATTGGTTCTGCGCTGGCAGATATAATCGGCGGATTCGGCATGTTTGCGCCAATTACTTTAGTCGCCAAAGGAGCAGAGGGCGGATTGTGCGCTCTGGCATCCGGCCGGCAGAAATTCAGCCGCTGGCTTTTGCTCTTGCTGGGCGGCGCATCGATGGTCGCATGCTACTTTATTGCTGAAGCATTTATGCCGAACATTGGTCTTCAGGGGGCCGTATCAGAAATTATTCCTAACCTGATCCAGGCCGGCGGCGGAATCGCCGGGGGTCTTCTGGCTTTTACAGCCTATAGAAAAATTGTGAAAGACTAGTTCAGGGGTTAGATAACAGAAGACAGATGTCAGAGGACAGATGACGGATGAAAACCGAAGAGTAGGGCAGCCCTCTGCGGCTGCCAGAAACCAGCGACCGGTGACCAGAAACCTGACACCTGGCATTCCAGCTTCAAGCCTATGACCTAATGTTTACCCAGTTAAATAATTCGTAGAATTGGAGCGCAGCGAATTTAACCGGGGAGCTATTTGCCTGACCTCTGACACCTGACACCTGAACACTGAAACCTGACACCATCAGGATACCACCGGCTTTAACAAGCCAACCGAGAATGCAAGCAGGAACTGCCCGCCATAATACAGAGGTAATCCCATGAGCCGGTTGACAAATTCAGCCTTCAAAAATCGCTGGCGGGCAACAAAAATGTCTGAAAAATAAAAACTCAGCGCGCCGATGAAAACCAGCATTCGCCCGGATAACGTTAGCTCGCCGGCCGCCAAAACCGTCCAGGCACCCACGACCATTGCGGTAATTACAATAATGTAGAATATCACCGGAATTTTCATGGATCCCAGATGGGATCGCAGCCATAAAAACACCCCGCCGCTGACGATCAAACTTATCGCCAGTCCAATGAAGGTCCACTGGTTGATCCCTGCCAGATATAAAAAAGCGGCAACATAAAATAAATGCCCCATTAAAAAAGAGACAAGGCCGAAACGAAACATTTTTTCCCGGGGCAGAGCCAGGAATACATCACCCCCCAGGCAAAAGATCAAACCCAACAGTATAAATCGGTAATAAGGAACAATCGGATGGGGCTGGATAACAGCGCTAAGAATAAACAGGGAGGAAAGAACGGTTTTAACAGCCAGCTTGGCTTTAAGGACTTCCTTTTTTTCACAATAAAGAAGCCCCGCCAGCAAACCTGCAGCGAATACAACAATAAAAAAATTAAGCATGGTAATTTATTGATCGTCTGGCTTCTGGTCACTGGCCTCTGGCGGCTGGCACCTGGCCCCAAATAGGTGTCAGGGTTCAGGTGTCAGGGTTCAAAAAAAAGGCGGACAGGCTAGGAAGCTATAAGGCTGGGAAGCTGAAAGTCTTGAAAGCGCGAAAGCTTCCCGGCTTTCTGGCCTCCCAGCCTTCAAGCTATGAGCTATCAGCTACGAGCTATTTGCCTGACACCTGAAACCCGACACCTGAAACCTAAAGATCTCAAACTAATCCCTGATCCAGCATCGCATCCACCACCTTAACAAATCCGGCAATATTGGCCCCGTTCACATAATTGCCGGGTGTCCCGTATTGCTCGGCGGCTTCCAGCGAGCTCTGGTGAATGCTGGTCATGATCATCTTCAGGCGGTTGTCGACTTCTTCACGGGTCCAGACCAGCCGCATGCTGTTTTGTGTCATTTCCAGGCCGGACACCGAAACCCCTCCGGCATTGGCGGCTTTACCGGGGCCGTACAGCAATTTCTCTTGTAAAAAGATATCGACCCCATCCGGCACGGTCGGCATATTGGCCCCTTCGCTGACAAGCATAACGCCGTTATTGACCATATTTTGAGCATCTTTGCCGTTGATCTCATTTTGAGTGGCACTGGGGAAAGCGCAATCGGCTTTATGGTTCCAGAGCGGATTATGATCCAGAGCCGGATCAACGGCGGTGTAAACGGCCGATGAATACTTGTCGACGTATTCTTTCATCCGTCCTCTACGAACATTTTTAAGGACTTTGACATATTCCAGCTTTTTGCTGTCAATCCCCTTTTCATCGTAAATATATCCGGAAGAATCCGAAAGGGTGACGACCTTGGCCCCCAATTCGTTCAGTTTCTCGGTTGTGAATTGCGCCACGTTACCGGATCCTGAGACCAAACAGGTTTTGCCCTCCAGGCTTTCTTTGCGAGTCGCTATCATTTCAGCGGCAAAATACACCGAACCGTACCCGGTCGCTTCAGGCCGGATCAGGCTACCACCCCAGTTGAGTCCTTTGCCGGTTAATACACCGGTAAATTCATTACGCAATTTTTTATACATACCGAATAAGAATCCGATCTCTCTGGCGCCCACCCCGATATCGCCGGCCGGCACATCGGTATCGGGCCCGATGTGGCGAAAGAGCTCGCACATAAAGCTGTGACAAAAGCGCATGACTTCGTTGTCCGATTTGCCTTTAGGATCAAAGTCCGCGCCGCCTTTTCCGCCGCCCATGGGCAGCGTGGTCAGGGCATTTTTAAATACCTGTTCAAAAGCGAGAAATTTGAGGATGCCTATATTAACCGACGGGTGGAAACGCAGTCCCCCTTTATAGGGGCCCAGGGCGCTGTTCATTTCAATCCGAAACCCGCGGTTCACCTGGATTTCTCCCTGATCATCCATCCAGGGCACCCGAAATACAATCGCCCTTTCAGGTTCAACCAGCCTTTCCGGAATCTTGGCCTGTCTGTAGATCGGGTTCTGGTCCAAAACCGGCTTTACCGATTCCATGACTTCGCTGACCGCCTGATGAAATTCATTTTCCTGCGGGTCCCTGTTTTTTACAATCTGTAAGATATCAGACATAATTCCTCCCTGATTGTTCAAACCGTAAATTCGGTCAAAATTGATTTTGCATGCTCAATAATCAACATCCGATTTTTTTTCAAGTATTTTTCTGCAGAATTTAATAATGCAAAAAATTGATCGTCGGAAGGGTACTACCTGAATTTTGCACGAGTCGGAGGCTTTCATATGCAAGACATTTAAGGCTGAGGCTATAGTGAACTATGCCTCGCCCTTAATAACGCCGCAGATGGAAGCCTCCGACTCGCCCTCTGGGTGAAAAAAGATCAGAAATAAAATAGATCATCATCCGATTTACTTTTTAAGGATAAGGTATTGTACGTTATTCCTGAGCGAACCGGCGGTAATTAAATAACAAAAAGATTCTCATCTATTTTCATGCAAGATTCAGGTATTAATTCTCAATGGATTTAATATCTGTTTCACCGACCAGTTTGATGTCAGGGGTGTATTTGACAACTTTGTTGCGACCCGCCCTTTTGGCCGCGTACATGGCCGCATCCGCATTTTTAATGAGGTCCTCGAGCTCCGTACCATCAAACGGGTATGTGGCGATTCCCAGACTGATCGTAATTTGCGGGAAATTTTCCAGTTTCAGCTCGGCAAATTGTTTTCTTAACCGTTCCGAAAGAATATAGGCAGCGTCTTTGGTCGTCTCCGGAATCATGATCACAAACTCTTCACCCCCATACCTGGCAATCACGTCCACATCGCGGATATTTTGTTGCAGGAATTTGCCGATGGCTTTTAAAACCCGGTCGCCGGCGTCGTGGCCGTATGTGTCGTTGATATTCTTAAAGCGGTCCAGGTCTGCCATGACAATCGATAATATATTTTTGTAGCGCTCAGCCCGCAGCAGTTCCTCTTGAAGTTTAACCATAAAATACCGCCGCACGTAAAGACCGGTTAAGGAATCGGTAACCGCCATATCCCATAACTGGGCCTTATTGATCGCCACCGCCGCCTGATCGGCTACGGCTTTCAGCATTTCCACATCTTCGTCCGTAAATTCCTTACCATGACGCTTATTGGTAACATTAATAACACCGATGACATCATTGTAAACGACCATGGGGATGCAGACAATCGAACGCACATAAGATGCATCGGAGTCAACGAAAACGTCATCCTCCTTAATATTATTTACCACAATGGGCTTGGCGCTCGCAAAAACCCGACCGGCTATACCTTCGCCCGGCTTGAAACTGCGGCACTTGATTTCATTATTATTTACTTTTTCCTGAAAGGCATCGTCTTCCAATCCCGCTACAACCCGGATATCCAGCCGATCTGTCTCCATTTCATAAAGCATCAGTGAACCCTTTTCAGCCGAGGTGATCTCGATGGCCTGACCCAAAATAAACTGCAGCAGTTTCTTCAAGTCACTGATGTAATTCATGGCCTTGCCGATGCTGTATAGCAGGGACAGGTTTTGGAGGGTTTTATCCAGATCCTCCTTTTCCTTCAGGCGCTTCTCATAAAGGAGACAGGTGTTAAGACACACGGCGGCATGTGCGGAAATCTGCTGGAGAAAATAACGATCCGCATCATCGAAAGGCTGGTTGGCACCCTTGGATCCAAAAGTCACCAGGCCGACCAACTCTTCGCCCATACCCAGGGGAACCCATAGCTTAGACTGCAGCGTTTCAAGGCCCAGTTTTTTAAATTCGGTTGAAAAAAGCAGGTTTCCGGCATCGTCGCTGACCGCAAAAAGTTCACCGCCTAAAATAGATTTCCAGAGACCGCTTTTATTTTTTTTGATCTGAAAATTCAACTCGCCGAGGCTTTCACTGAAAACAAGTTCAATCGTATCAGCAGTTTTGCGATAAAGAAAAATCGCCAAGTGACGAATCGCGAACTTCTTCTTTATCACATCCGCAAATGCCGCATACAATTCTTCAGGATCCAGGATGTTACTTAATTTCCGACAGGCTTTCAGTATTTCGTTCTGTTCGTCTGGTTGCAGATTGCCTGGAGCCTCGGATTTCTTTACTTTTCGGTCACGGCGTTTAGGAGTCTTTTTGAGCTCATTGGCCTTCACCTTCATGGGTATAACTTTATCGCCTTTAATCCAAGATTGCAAATATTTATGGCTTCGAAATAGTAGTCTAACTCAAGGCTGTAGACAAAAAAAACCCCGGCGCAATGTCGGGGTCATAATAATAGTTAGCCGGATATCACAACTTTTGGGAGGGGCTCAAAAGTGCACATATGATGGAGGTATCTTCAACGAAATCGCTCATAATAAAAAAGTCTGCTACAAATGGTAACAGACTTCGATTTTAAAATGGCGGGAGCGACGAGACTCGAACTCGCGACCTTCCCGCATGAAATGCGGGACGTTCTAAACCAAACTGAATGGTGCCTAAGATTTCTTAATTAATGCTTCAATAAAGGTCCTGCGCTTATGATCTTTGATTTCATTCTCACGCTTGACAGCTCTTGATCTGTCTGGATGCTCTTCGGAATAAACCAGCTCCCAGGGACGATTGGTCTTCGTATAATTCACCCTGCCCTCATTATGACGCTTAAACCACCGCCAACATTACCACCGGCCCCCCCGGAAGTAAACTCGTTCTAACATCCGCTCTTGATTAGAACAAATATACACAAAATATAAATTATATTTAAATCTCATTTAAGGAGGATCATCAAATGCGAAAAAAATTCTACACTCGCAATGTCGGGGTACTTTTGTCTGAGGAAACATATCAGGCATTGATTAGGATCTCACTGAGGAATTTAATGAAATATTATCGCCTGAAGAAAATCATAATAAGCGTGGCGAGCATAAAGATCAAAAACCCGTCATCTTACCGAATGGTTTGATGACTATCTAAAATGAAGCGGGGTCGGATGGGATTCGATCCCGGTATTTTTTTTGTAAAAAGAAAGGAGATATAAGATGCTAAACGGTCTATTAACAAGATGGGAACTAACCCCGGATGAAAAGTTTCAGGCATTTTATCAAGAGCTTCAAGAATATTTAAAGAAAAAATTAACCTTTGCCCCATTAGAGAATGGTAAAGAATACTGGACTATCGATTTTGATTATATAGAAGGTTTTATGAATGGTTCTTTACCTGATGCTGATCCATTTAAACATACAAGGCAATATTGCGAAGAAAAAAATTGTGATTGGCGAGAAATTAGAGAAATGATAAACGAATATAAAGGGCAATTGGTTCTTGATGACGCTGAAATTGTAAATGATGACTTTTAAATCATTAGAGATCTAATTATGCTAACCAACACATTTATCCACGTCCAAGGAATCGGGGCCATAACCGAACAACGACTGTGGGATTCAGGAATCAGGGATTGGGGCTCGATTGATGGGAATCTCCCAACCCCTGTATCACCCAAGCGAAGATATCTTTTGCAAAATAGTATCGAAGAATCAAAACGGCATCTCGCTAACCGCAACCCGGCATATTTCTCAAACCTGCTCCCTGCAAATCAATGCTGGAGACTATTTCCCGAGTTCAGAAATGCCACGGTTTATCTGGACATTGAGACCACGGGACTGGACCGATATTTTAACCGAATCACCACCATCGCCCTTTATGATAGCCAGGCGATTAAAACTTATGTTCAGGGGCAAAACCTGGATGATTTCGTTGAGGACATCCAGAAATATAAGGTCATCGTTTCTTATAATGGCAGAAGTTTTGATGTCCCTTTCATCGAGAACTATTTTAAGATCCGGTTGAACCATGCCCATATTGATTTGCGCTATATACTTTATAGTCTTGGGTTTAAAGGCGGTCTAAAAGGATGCGAAAGACAACTGGGTATGGATAGGGGTGATCTGAAAGATATTGATGGTTTCTTTGCGGTGTTACTGTGGGATGAATATCAAAGAACCGGGGATCAGAAAGTGCTGGAAACACTTTTAGCATACAATGTCCAAGATACGGTTACGTTGGAAAACCTGATGGTGACCGCCTATAATATGAAATTAAAGCAGACGCCTTTTTATGAAAGTCTTTTGATCACAGCCTCACCGCCGCCGGTTAATCCACATAGAGTTGATCTGGGAACGGTTTATAGGATTAAAAATAGGTCACAGTACCGGCAGTCGCAGCAATGGTATTGATCTTAGGGGCAAATTTGAGTATCTTGAATTTTGATATCTGCAATAAGAGGGTGCTGTGATATTTACAGAATTGTTTAGGATATCCGTTGTTTTTATAGACTGACGATAATCTCAATAAATCTGCAACCAGTTGATATTTGGGTTTCTGGCAAGATATCCAAGGTTTTGAAATAACCTGATCTGAGTATTCCGTTTAAAAAGATCAATAATTAGCTTGCTGTTGGCCCAAAGAAGGGTTATGTTCCACCCAATCAATTAAGTCCTGCCTTATAAAATCGGGACGGTTTCTTTCTGAGGGAACAACCCATTTGTCAGAGTGGCATCCTCCAGTTTGCGACGTTGAAAATTTTAAGAAAGGAGAATGTTATTATGACTAATGGAACTGTTAAGTGGTTTAATGACCAAAAAGGGTTCGGATTCATTGAGCAGGAAGACGGACCGGATGTGTTTGTTCATCATTCAGCAATCACCGCAGCCGGTTTTAAATCTCTCAATGAGGGCGACCAAGTTTCCTTTGACATAGAGCAAGGACAAAAAGGTCCAGCCGCTGCAAATGTCACCAAGATTTAACTTTCGTTTCCGAGTAAAAAGGGCATCCTTCTATTAGAGAGGGGTGTCCTTTTGTTTTTATGAAAAAATGAACCGATGAGCACTGAGTAGTTGAGGTCGTGGTATGGTAGATTTGGTTTTAGGGGCAGTCCACAGTTCAAATGTGTATATCTCTTGGTAATTTTAAATATTTTCAAGTTTCAAAATTGCAGATATCTCTCCAACGTATCCACGAAAACAACCCCCCTCTAAAATTTACAAATACTTCAAGGGATATCCAAACACTCACCAAATTTGTGTTTTTGGATATCAAAGAAACCTGATTCTTAAAAAAAGTTATTCCACTTTCCTTTGCAATCAGAATTTATGCCACCCTAAAATTCGATCTGTCCCCGAACAAATTGAAAATTGTGTTAACAGGAGATAAAAATGGCAAAAGACATTAGAACGCCTGATATGACCTACCTCGCCCTAAAAGTAGAGTCGAGTTTCCAAAAATTCTTCAAAGGTTACATTGAGCTCCTGCAAAAGAAATTCAAAGAAATCGAAGTCCGCGGTAATAATTACAGTTACACCTACCGAACCTGTGGCCAGATCCATAACCCGCAAAATCCAAATTGGAAACCATTCAAAAATCTGTGGACGTATTGCGAAAAGACCCGATATGATTTTTTTGAAGTCAGAAATATGATAGAGGAGCGGATTGGCCACAAAGTTACTTGCGAGTGCCAATTGCTGGAGGACGACAGGGAACGGCGAAGGAGGGAGTTGACTCGGGTTTTCGGTGTTGATTTTGGTGAACCAGGAAATCGGAGTGTGGACGTTATTTAAAATGTTGTTAGTCCAAAAAAGCTTATCATGGTTATGCGTTTTGGGATGTATATTACGATCACCAATCCTAAATAAATTAAAAGAAATGCCGATTGTGTCATCATAGCCGAAATCCACAATTGGGCTAAAGTGTGGATTGCGTATACCGAATATACAATTTCCAATGCAACATTTGTCGAGGAAATGAACACATTATGGGAGTGCAGATATGAAAGTGGTATCCAAAAAAAACGGAAAGTCTCCGAGTTTGGATAAGTTTACAGTATCTGCAAATATGAAGACGCAGGATATTTGGTTTTTATTGTTGATGGACGAAACCGCTTCGCGGTAGCTTTCCCACCCGTCTTTTCTCATTTCAAAACAAGTATCATACCCAAACGATCACAATGATTCAAATATAAGGAATCGCTTCGCTCTATCTTTTATAAAGATCAGAATTTCGTTTCAACCATCCAGCATCCCTCCAATCGATAGTTTCTTTTTACCCCGATCGTATACAATACCTCCAAATCGTTATTAACCCACAACAAAGGAGGTATAACATGACAGATTTACGTCAAAAAATGATCAGGGCTATGGAACTTAACAACCTCTCCCATCACACACACAGGGCCTACCTTGCTGCTGTCACAGGGATCGCCAGGTTCTATAATCAATCCCCGGATAAGATGACCAAAGAAAAAATCGAGGATTATCTTCTCTATCTCAAACATGACAAGGGCAATGCACCCAACAGCTGCTACAGCGTTCTTACCGGACTTCGCTTTTTCTACAAATACGTGACCGAAAAACAGATACCCGTCACCTACAGCGTCAGGAGGACGACGAGAAAACTTCCACAAGTCCTTACAATGGAAGAAATCTGGAAGATCATCTGTTCCACCAACAACCTCAAGCATCGTCTTATCCTGGTGACCACCTACTCGGCAGGACTCAGGGCCAGTGAAACCATTAACCTGAATCCAAAGCACATCGACAGCAAAACGATGCTGATCAAGGTCAAAGGTAAGGGGAAAAAGGAGCGCTATACCCTGCTTTCAAAAAGACTGCTTGTCGAGCTCAGATCCTATTACAGGGAGTATCGTCCCAAAACCTACCTGTTCCCATCCTCATTTAAGAAGAACAAAGATCAGCCTTTATCCTACGAGACCATCCGCACGGTTTACGAAGATGCCAGAAAGAAAGCAGGCGTCAAGAGGGGAGCCGGTGTCCATACGCTACGCCACTCATTTGCCACACATCTGCTGGAGGCTGGATACGACATCAGAAAAATACAGGTTTTGATGGGCCATGCGAGACTGACCACCACCATGATTTATCTGCATGTGAGCCGCAAAACTCTATCGAAGATCCCAAGCCCTTTGGATCTTATTGACATTGAACATGCAGAAAAGGAGGACAGAACCGATGGCCCAAATCATAAAACCTGAAAAGAAAACGCCGGAGGTCGCCGATATCTTACATCATCATATGGATGGCTATAAAGCCGAATATTCCTTATGGCCGGAACATCGTAAAATCGTATCCGACCTTTTGAACTGCCGCACTGCTCACCTTGGTGGTCATATTGAGCGCTGCGATGCCTGTGGCGCGGTGCGCATTACATATCATTCCTGCCGTAATCGGCACTGCCCCAAATGCCAACATATGCCACGAGAAAGATGGCTTGAAAAACGAAAAGACGAGATCTTACCGGTCAGCTACTTTCATGTCGTCTTTACCCTGCCGCACGAGTTGAACACCGTCATCTTAAACAACAAAAAGGCGATGCTCAACATTCTTTTTAGGGCGGCATCCAAAACCCTTTTGATATTTGGCAAAAATGAACTCAACGGCACACCGGGCTTTTTGGCCATTTTACACACGTGGGATCAAAAGCTCCAGGCCCATTTTCATCTGCACTGCCTGGTGGCCGGCGGGGCTGTGTCAAAAGATAAAAAGCTTTGGCTGTCGGTAAAAAACGATTATCTCTTTAACGAGGAAGCATTGTCACAGGTCTTTCGCGGTAAGTTCATGCAACGCCTGGGGCATGTGCGCAAAACCGGTGCGCTTAAATTTGCAGGCGCAGCCCTATGGCAACTTCAAGAACATGCTGTATGCAAAAAACTGGGTGGTCAGTGTGCGCGACCCTGTCAATCGCCCCGAACAGGTCCTTGAATACCTGGCACGCTATACCCACCGGGTGGCCATTGCCAACAGCCGCATCAAAAAACTTGAAAACGCCATGGTGTCCTTCACCGCCAAGAACCGAAAGAAACAAAGGGCAGAAACAATCACCATCACGGCGGTAGAGTTTATCCGAAGGTTCCTCTTACACAGCCTGCCAAGCGGTTTTGTCAGAATCAGGCATTACGGCTTCCTGGCCAATCGCAATCGCAACGAACATTTGAATGCCATAAGAGATTTGATGGGCGTATCTGCTCCCCCTGATAAAGAAGTCACATCCCTTGAAGAGATGATGCTTCAGCTTACGGGCACTGACATTACCGCCTGTCCCTGCTGCAGCAAAGGGAAAATGCAACTTTTTGCACAGATACCCAAATACCGTGCACGAGCACCCAATAACCTGGCGGGTGTGGCTGCTTAGTCGCGGGCTCTGATATTTGAATCGTAGCTGTTAAAAACCATAGGTGAACTGCGCTCTGACTTTGCCCAAATATCTTTAAAACAAAACCGCACGCAACAAATATATGCTTTAAGGTAAATAAATTCTATGAATCTTTTTCTAAACTGCTTTTTACATCGCCCTAAAAGGGTTGGCCGGCAAACTGGCGAACACAACCCACTTGATTACTATACCCATATAGAAATATCGTGCCAGTGCGTCCGCGAAACGGCTTCGTACATCACCGTTTTATCAATAATCCCGCCTCGATAAACATCAATTTGAAATCCTGTTGCCAATGAAAACAAAAAACGATAATCTCCTATTGTTCCACTGCGGGACTATGGATAAAACGCTTATTAGGTATCAAAGGTTTTCAAAGGGGCGGTTTTTTACCGATTATCTCAATATATCTGTATCCGGCTGATGTGCCCTATTATTCATCATGTGGGCCGAACGAATTATTTCAGTACAAGTCTTCCAAAAGGATGAATCGAGGTTCTGGAAATATCAATTCAATTTTACCCACCATATGCGACACATCTTGTTACGCAACACTATCTGTTAATCCTTTCCTTACGATAAAATAATATTTTTATTAAGTATTCCGACTAAAATTCCGATAAAAGATATGGATTTAAATTAAATAAAAATATGTCTATGAATAACCATCTGCTAAGTAAAATCCTATTAAAGGTTGAATCTTTTCCTAGCATGCCGAAAGCCGGGGTTAAAATGCTGGCTCTGCTTAAAGAGCCAAATGTCCCTGTAGCTGAAATAGAAAAGGTCTTGCGCCACGATCCAGGACTTACCACCAATGTTCTTAAGTTAGCAAATTCTGCCTTCTTTGGCATACCTTTAAAAGTGGGTTCTGTGAAGCATGCATTCGTATTACTTGGAGCCAAGCGCTTTACTGAACTTGTGCTTGCTACATGTACGTGTTCAGCAATGGATAAAGCGGTCGACGGTTATGAATTACCACCTGGTGAACTCTGGCGGCATTCAATTGAGGTATCTATTGCTGCAGAAGCTTTGATGAAATACAAAAAAATAGCTGAACCCAAGGATATTTTCACTCCTGCCCTGCTTCACGATTTGGGCAAGTTGGTTTTAGGCAGATTTGTAAAAGAAGAATCTGACAGAATAAAGAGTATTGTAGCAATGGGCGTACCATATGAAATAGCTGAGAATATGGCGCTCGGAACCGATCATGCTGAAATCGGAGCACAAATCTTAAGCCAATGGTCATTTCCTCGGGATGTTGTCAATGCAGTCCGGTTTCATCATAATCCTGATGATGTTCATAATGCCAACATACAGATAGATATAGTTTATTTAGCAAATTTGTTATGCCGGAAAAATGAAATCAGCGATGGAAGCGAAAGACAACCAGTCGGGCATTCTCCCGCATTTATCAAGCGTCTGGGCATTGAGCCAGATGAATTAGCGTTTATATCTGGTAAAGTCGCTCAGTGGATTGATAAATTATCTAAAAAGCCAGCTTTTGATTAAAAGTGAGTTTGGATGAAAAAACCGGGAATCCTCCCAACCCATATAAATTTCTAATGCTACATATGTAAGTGGGCAACTATAGCGTCCTGATATGTTTTATCTATAAAAGACCCATAATATTTATTTGTAAATAAAAGTGCCCATCAAAAGTGCAGATACCAACTAATCAAAGGTTTTTGGGGACATAAAAATGTTGTGATATCCAAGGATATTTGTAAAATTGCCAAAGCTTTGATATCCTCAATGTATCACCAGTTTCCAGAATCCTCATTTTTGATTGAAAAAGCCCATCAATTTGGGTAAAGATGCACATAAATTATTTTTGAACTAAGAAACAAGGATAACTAGTTATGATTAAAGTTTCTATTGATCGCCAAGTAATGCAAAGTGTTATGAGCGGAGTAGCCGATCAGATAAAAAGCAAAATTGATCTGAATCGTGTAAAAAAAATCTGTAAAAAGCTATACGGAATTGAAACGATAGAGGGTGTTGAACACAAAGATGCCGATATTGTCGTCATTGAAAATCAGGTTGGGTGTAAGCTGGATTTAGAAGTTCGTTTCTCTATGTCGATAATTATCTCCACCAAGGAAAATTCAGATAGCTCTTTACCAGTAAACAATAACATACCGAAAGAGCTTGATGACATATCGGAAGAGCTTGATGACATACCGGAAGAAGAGCTTGACTTATCGGAAGAGCTTGATGACATACCGGAAGAAGAGCTTGACTTATCGGGGTTTGAAGACATACCAGGTGCGAAATGCGCCGGCACATCATCAAAGGCTTCAAGACTTACTGTCCAATCTGGATCTGCATCTAAAAGTCGCATAAGAAACCGAGTTGTTTGAAGGGAAAATCCGAGGTATTGTCTAGGTGCTACAGAATTTGGATAGTCTGTAGGATCAGAAGACATGATTTAATCAATCCTGGTTTTTATTAATTAGTGTTCTGAAGATCACTCCATAACTCTAGAATCAGGAAATATATTTTGGGGGAGAGATTAAAAATTCATAACCTAATTTTATATACTAAAAATTAAGAAATTTGTCCAATAATTTAAATATTTATGCTTAGAATTTATTCTGTTTTTTCTATTGTTATAATCATGAATGAAGGACATGCGGATATTGGTATCGGTTTCCATCAGTTATGCTTCCGTAAATTTAATTTACTTTCAGAAAGTAGCTTAACAAATATGTTTAGTTGGTAGTAATTACTGTTAACCTTTCCTATTATGTTCAAATGATTCTAAAAAAAAATACATAACTTCTGCAAGTAGGTCATGAATAATCAAAAGTTAATTAAAGTTCAAGGGCTGAATCACCCACATACGACCCCCATGATTCAACCCTTAACCTCCAGCATTCAATTTCTTGATAAGAATCCTCAACTTGAAGACTCTTCAATTTCCTTTTTAATAAGCCCAGAACCACCGCACCTTGTGCAGATATCCACCTCTTCTATATCTTTCAATGACGAACCGTATCCATTACAATGAGGGCACTGCATGTATCCAAACTTTTCGGGGTTTAACATAATTTCAAAATTATTATCCATGAGGGCCACCCCCTTTTATTCAACATCAACATATTCCATGCTGACAACCAGCAAATGATCATAACCCCCCGATGTCGCTTCACTCAGATATTTATCAATATACTCCTTGTCAGCTCCGGTTTTCATTAAAGCTTTCTTAACACGTCCCATAATGGCAAATGCATTACCATCCTGACCGATTAGTTCCACAGTTGGTTTGATTGATGGTTCTTTCATTTCGTATGCCTCCTGATTTCTTTTATGCTGTAATATTTGATTAAGGATTGAATCACCCGTACAGAAAGTTTCTGGGTATGTTCCGGTCATTAAAAACGATAAAACCCTCAAAGATTTCTCCGAGAGGGTTTTATTTTGCGAACCATGGTTCTTTTTTTTAAGATTCAGTGCTCAGCTTGCCATCCGAGTCTTTTCGTCGGCGCGTATCTTCCCATTAATTTAGCATCCCCAAAATATTACCGCCAACTCGCTGCAGTTGATATGAATTCTCAGCGGACAGACAAAGCTAATGTTGGGCCCTACCGCTTACATGACCTGAGACACACGTTTAACACTAATATGAGGAAGGCGGGCGTTGATCAAGTTGTGATTATGAAAATTACCGGTCATAAGACTAATGAAATGTTTCTGCGATACAGCCACATTGACAAAGAACAGGGTGAAAGAGCTATGGAAAAGCTTAATGGTCTTCTATCGTCGAAAAATGGGAAAACACAACTGGTAGGATCCGAGTAAAAAAGACAGGAAGATAAATTTTCCGGGTTAATCTTCCTGTCCTTTAAATTCAAAATAATCTCAGAAGGGTGTCTACTTCCTATGTACTTCCTGAGATAAAAAAAGGGGCACAATTTCTTGTAACCCCTTGATTTAATTGGCGGGAGCGACGAGACTCGAACTCGCGACCTCCGGCGTGACAGGCTAATACAGTGGGTAATGATTTCAGTCACTTATAATGATTCCAAGAGCTTAACTTGATGGATCTTAATGAATTGTGCTGAATTGTGGGTGTAAAATGCACCCTATCTGCACCCTATATAAAGGCCCCGATCATTCCGGTCGGGGTTTTTATTACCATTTAATATTACATCAGCACATCCAACAAATTTTCAGCCTCATTAAATTCCACACTTAGGCACGAAACCTAACAAAAATAAAGGCTGAAAAAAGTGTGTATTCGCCATGGCTAATCTGCAAAATTAAATGCTTTAATTGAAACTGGAATTTTTGGTGAGTACACCAGTAGCGGACTTTAGCAGATCACCTTCTAATAACCCTTGTGATATCCATTTGATACATGTACTTTAGGTAAAGTACAGATTATCTCAATATATCGGTAGTTGCCAAAATATTCAATTTTAGTTGACCGCACCACATCTTTTTGAGTATTCAAGTTTACATACAATTTCAGAATTTCCTTTTCCAGCTAAATTGAAACGTTGCTTCTCGCACTCACTCGACTTCTGATCATCATCTGATTGATTCTTGAGCCTCTATTCAAATCGCAATCTATTCCAAGAATTGAAAATTATGCTTTGCCTTTCAAAAACACAGGACCATCAAGCCTTGATAATATTATTCCCTGAAATATGGTTACGCATTTTTGTTATCTTTAATCCTGATGAGGTAAAGATAACCTTCTAATAAATAATGACGTAACAATTATGAGAGGAGGTTCAAATGGCTACAATAACCGTTGAGAGTAAATGGCCTGCCGCAAGTTCCGAAAAACTTGCTAAGACATGGTTGGAAATGGGTGAAGCACCGGAATCGCAGAAACTGATTTGGGCTGGTATTTTAGATGATATTGATTTGGGTGTAAAAGGCTTAGTATTATGGCAGTGCGATGATTCCAAGATTGCTGATACATTGTCTTGGATTAGAAAGGATATAGTAAGATATAACGCCGTTCCAGGTTTTAGTTGCTCAGTAAATGTATGGACAGAACCAGAGGAGGCGTTAAAACTTTTAGGACTACTTTAATACGAACCGATTTCTTTACCTCATCAGGGAGATTCAATAGGAAAAAATCGGGGTGCAGAATTGACCGGCCCTAAAAACCTATGATATCAGATTACGATATCTGCACTTTCGGTATTTTTCAGGTATTCTCAATATATCTGTACTCTGGAATTTTCGTTTATATTTGACTAAATCCCATAAAACTGGGTATAAATGCATATAAACTATTTTTGATTCTTCTATTCCAGCTGACCTGAAGCAGTTCTCTATTTATTGAATCGAATCCGGTTTCTCATCTGATTTTGCGATCCTTTGAATAATCCCATATACTCTGCTCTCTTTTTGAAACTTAAATAGGGGGGACATCATGGCAAATGAAGGTTTTAAACGCAAACTCACCTCTATCTTCAGTGCCGATGCCGTTGGTTATAGCCGTTTGATGGAAGATGATGAAGAGGCTACTGTCCGCACTCTAACATCCTACCGTGAAGTGATAACTACGCTTATCAAACAGAACAACGGCATGGTAATAGATTCTCCAGGTGACAACTTACTGGCTGATTTCGTCAGTGTTGTCGATGCAGTTCAGTGTGCTGTATCAGTTCAAAACGAAATCAATGCTCGGAACGAAGATTTACCTGAGAACCGCAAAATGGAGTTTCGTATAGGTATCAACCTTGGAGATGTGATTCAAGAAGGAGAGCGAATTTATGGCGATGGGGTCAACATCGCAGCCAGGTTGGAAGGTTTAGCTACTCCAGGGGGTATTTGCATCTCTAAGACAGCCTTTGATCAAATTGAAAGGAAACTTCCTTATGGATATGAGTTTATAGGCGATCAGACGGTAAAAAATATCTCCAAGCCGGTTGGTGCATATCGGGTGATGTTGCAACCGAGGGTGACGGTTGCAGGAGAGCCGGAAAAAGAAAAACCAGCGCCTGGGCGGCAAAAAGCGCTTCTTGTTGGGGTTACTGCGCTACTTGTAGTGGCAGTTGCTGTTGGAATATGGCAGTTTTACATCCGTAGACCATCAGTAGAGCCTGCTTCTGTGGAGAAGATGGCATATCCGTTACCTGACAAGCCATCCATTGCTGTTCTGCCCTTTGTGAACATGAGTGGTGATCCTGAGCAGGAATATTTCAGCGATGGTTTATCTGAAGAAATTATCACTGCTCTATCTAAAATAACTAAACTGTTCGTAATTGCCCGTAATTCTTCATTCAGCTATAAAGGAAAACCAGTCAAGATTAAGCAAGTCGCAGAGGAACTGGGCGTGCGCTACGTGCTTGAAGGAAGTGTTCGTAAAGCGGAAGACCGGGTGAGAATAACCGCTCAGCTGATCGATGCGCTTACGGGGCACCATTTGTGGGCCGAAAGATACGATCGGGATCTGAAAGACATATTTGCCCTCCAAGATGAGATCACAATGAAAGTCATTAATGCCTTACAAGTGGAACTAACGGAAGGTGAGCATGCGCGCTTGTGGGGCAAAGGGACAGATAATCTTCAGGCCTACCTAAAGAGTTTGCGGGCGAGAGAATATTATCTAACCCAGACTAAAGAAGATAATGATCTGGCCCGGCGCACGGCAGAGGAGGCCATTGCTTTGGATCCAGAGTATGCACCTCCCTACCACGTCCTGTCGATAACTCATTTTATGGACATTTTGTTCAGAACGACTAAATCGCCCAAGCAGTCTATGACACGAGCGGTAGAATTGGTACAAAAGGCCATCGCCTTAGATGATTCTTATGCCCTGGCCCATGGCTGGTTGGGCTTTCTCTATTCGTGGTTGAGGAAATATGAAGAGGGTATTATGGAAGCGCAGAAATGTGTCGCCCTCGATCCCAATGGGGCTCATGGTTATTTATATTTGTGCATGGTCTATAGATTTGCAGGTAGGCATGAAGAAGCCGTTCAAGCGATTGAAAAAGCGATGCGTCTCAACCCTTTTCCTCCGAATACGTATTATCCGGGACGCCTGTAGGGCCTATATTTTCGTTGGGAGGTATGAGGAAGCAATCGCGGCAGGGAAAAAGGCGGTAAAGCTATCGCCCAATGATCGCCAAGCCCACTTGGCGATAGCAATCGCCTACAGTTTGGCCGGTCGGCAGAAGGAGGCACGTATTGAAGCAGCAGAAGTCCTGAGGTTGAATCCCAAGTTCTCTTTAGTGCGCGCTGGAAAGATAGTCCCATATAAGAATCAAGCCGATAAGGGAGCTCGCAATTAGCGCTATGCGCAAGGCGGGGCTACCTGAATAGTCAAACGCTTCTTTTAACACGGGCTTCTTTTAAGCGCTAAAACTTGTTGTATCTCCAACTAATCTGTATCCCATCGAAATAATTTCAGATTGTGATATCGTTTTCATATCTCAGGTCAAAAATTTCCCCACCTAAGTTGCCTTCCGAGATTGTATATTTGTCATGCGAAACCCACACTTTGGCTGGATTGTGTATTTCGGCTATATTTAGACAATCTGGTTAGGTCAAAAATGTTTTCGATTTGATGATGTAATCTAAAATTTTTTTCCCAATCTCTGATAACCTAAGGAAAACTCAAAATTCCTTCTATTTCCAAATAACCTAAAATTCCCAAATTACGACAATTTAAAATTATAATTGCTTGTAGTCGATTAGAATCGATTATGGCGAAATTGCGATTCTAACTAATATTGAGATTTGAGACACTTTTTACAACTTGTTTTGTTTTATTTTCGCCATAATTCTTTTAATTTTAGTGGGGTCTTTGTCGGGTTAGGTCTGATAATAACCCTTTATGTAAACTAAATCATTTATATCCAGGCAAATTAAAGAATATTATCGGCGATTACAGCTAATAATTGATCATTTTTCATTTGATGTTCACAACGCCCTGTCGAGGCGCTGCCAACTTAAGGCAGCTCATTATTGCCGCAACCGCTGTTCCTTCGTGCATGTCGACATCTTAAATTGACGGAACTGGAAGGCGAGTTGAAACATCGAATTTTTTGTATAAAGCTATCCTATCTGGAGAAACAGGTTGCCAATTAATTGCATCAGTATTAAAATTAATTATAATTTTACCTAAGCCTTATTTACAATATCTATGAAAGTATTATCCAAAATATTGATATTTTTTCTTTTTGGCTCCGTTTTCCTGTTGGCCTATGCGCTGGCTTGGAGTTCTGATCTAATAGAACCGACCCGGACTTTAAGCAGCACCGGTAAAAGTGTGGGAAAATTGACGGTATCCAGTGAACCCCCGATGCTCGCTGTAAAAATGAACGGAACTGTAATCGGAGAAACTCCGGTTGTTTTGCAAGTGGTAGCGCCCGGCATTCATGTCATCCAGGTGAAAGATTCTGAAATCGAAATTTATGTCAAGCCTGGAAGATCGACCAGATTAAGCTGGTTTAAAGGTGCTTTTATTGAAATTCCCGTAGAAGTAAAAGCAGGCTATAAACAGCAAAGTGAAGAGAAAAAAGAGGTTCCCCGAAAAGAAAAGCCAGCGCAGTCCGCTAAAAAAATTGAGTTAGAACCGCTTTACTGGCCATTAAATCCCAGGGGTCCTATTTATTAGACGTGGTTGTTTGTTTAATCATTTTGCAGATTGAAGCGTTCGTAATAGCTGACAGCTTCCTTTCTTTTTTATAACCGAAATTTAAAATATTTATATCACAACCTACCCCTGTATTTTCCCCTGTGTCTTAATACCCCGGCCCGTGACATGTTACAAAATACCGGCAGCATTTAATCGCCTTATCCTGTCAGCGGGTTCAGAAATCACAAATGTTTTTAGCACCAAACACATCCTGCATGAATGCCTCTTTTTTCTTTAGTAAAACATTATAAAACCGATAAAACATTCAAAGAATGTTGAATCAGTTTTATTTGTTCCATTGGTTGGATTAGTTGTTTTAAATCGGACAAATTGAACCAACTAAACTAATTAAACAGTGACCATGGAGAAAAAATACCAAAGCACCCTCAGCTATGCCCTGCTCATCTACATGAGCATCATGGTGGTCATCATGACGCTCATCCCGTTTGAATTACGTGCGCCCGATACAATTAGAATCTTTTTGATACCGGACTTCACAGATTTCGTCACGAATATCATCATATTTATCCCGGTTGGCTTTCTTTTCAGATTAAGCCGCGGAAAAAACGAAGATCCTTTTTGCCTGATGGCTCTGGCATTTGGCGTTTTATTGAGCCTGGCAATTGAATCGGTCCAGGTGTTTATTTCTGGTAGATATCCACAGGTGTCTGATGTGATAATAAATGGATTGGGTGCCTGGATGGGGGCAATGATTTTTGTGGTGCTGAAGAAAAAATTGATAGAAAAACAAACCTTCAAGCTTTTTGCCCTGGAATTGCCGCTAATGAATCTGGTTTATCTTTTGATTCCTTTAATGTGGTTAAATGGTCTGGCCACCGGAGAGGAAGGCTCACGCCTATGGTTAATGCTTCTTTTGGGACTATTGGGTGCGGGCGTGTTGTCATCGATTTATAGATCTCGCTTCAAATATACGAAGGGGCTGTCTCCCAATAAATTATCGCTGTTTGCAATGGGTTGGTTTTTCTTGGCCGCCATTCCCGCAATGTTAAATTTTCCGAAGCAAATATTAATTTTCGGAATTCTTATCGGCATTTTTGTGCAGGTACTTGTACGAACACCCCAAAGGGTAAAAAATGAGGAACGAAGATTTGAGCTGCCGGCGTTAAAAAGGCTTTTGCCGGTATACGCCGTTTATCTTTTACTTCTGGCTGCCTGGCCGACGACACTGCCGGCTGGTGAATGGCAATTCAATATTAGCTTTGAAGAGCTCGCGTTTAATGAAAGAATCGTTTTCATATTCCGCTTTATAGAATATATCGCGGCTTTTACGCTTTTGGGCTATATGATTGCAGAAATGCGCGGCAGAAAAAATGAGTCAGTGGAAAAAACGCTGGGCTGGACATTTTTTATTGCAGCGGGGTCTGCAATTTTCATCAAAATTCTAAAAACTTACCCCGTCCTAAATAATATAAACATTCTATCAATTATTGTTATCATATCGGCAAGTATTTACGGAGCTGTGATCTACAGACTGCAATTATCCGCCATCGAGCGCCTGGACTTCTGAAATCCTCTCTTCCTTTAGCCTTCTTACTGACGCCTAAAGCCTGATGCCCAGTGTCTGATGCTGGACGCACCCACTCAACTTATTTAACCAATCAACTAATTAACTAAATCTTATTTACCGATTGATACCTGGAGCGTCGGAAATGCATCATATTAACGATATGATCGGCCGGTTTCAAATATATCAAGTCATCTCAGTAATTGGCATCCATCTTGTTTGACTTTTAATCAGTATGATGCTTAAATTATTTCAAAATTCTAAACATGTAAATCGTCTCAAAAATCAACAGAACCAGACAAATCGGTAAACGCTGTATCAAAAAAATCCAAAGGAAAAACTATGGAAACACACCATGACAGAATTAAAATAAAACCAGATGTTATGTTAGGCAAACCCGTCATTAAAGGAACCAGGATTCCGGTGGAGCTCATTATTCGTAAATTGGGTGAAGGTGCTTCTTTTGAAGATCTCCTTGACGCTTACCCGAACCTTGTTGAAAAAGATATTCATGCTTCCTTGCTTTATGCCGCTGAATACTTGGGAAATGAGACACTTATCTATTTAAAGACGGGGACCTAAGTTGAAGGAGATTGCGTTTTTAGCTGATGAAAGCTGCGATTTTTTAATTGTAAGGAAACTACGGTCAGCAGAATACGACGTATTATCTGTGGCGGAGTCTTTTCCCTCGGCTTCTGACCAGCAGGTTCTTGAACATGCTATCAAAGAGAGGCGAATACTCCTAACAGAGGATAAAGATTTCGGAGAATGGGTATTTGCGCATGGGGCAAAGATAGCAGGAGTTATCCTAATCGGTTTCCCGGGAAACGCACGAACACGACTCGGCGAAGAAATCATATTCCTTGTCGATGAACACGGTATCGAACTTAAAAAATGCTTTGTCGTATTAGAGCCCGGCCGTGCCAGGCTAAGAAAAATTTGAGCCATTATTAAACTCGAACATCTTCCAAAATTATTTCTTCCCCTTTGTTCTTCTTCCTGATGCATAACGCCTGATGCCCGACGGCCTGTTGAACACCTTAATATATTGAACCAAAACGTGGAATCCCGCTTTTAGCGGGGACGCCTAAATAAGCCATTATAGCGGTTGTCATAAATATGTTCCGTTTGCCAGATTTCCTAACAGGAGAAAGTCTAATGTGTAACAGCCTGAAATTATTACAAACATGACAACCGCTATATTATTGTTTTTAAGGTTATGCTTTAAAAACACCTCAACCCTGGCCCGATAAACAAGATGAGCAGTTGCGCGAAGCTTTTATTTTGATTATCGATAATGCCACATGGCACCGTCGCAAAGCCACCCATTGGCACCGCTGGCAACCAAAGTACTTACCACCCTATTCGCCCGACTTAAATCCGATCGAGCGAATCTGGCTGACAATGAAAGCACGCGGGTTCAATAACTATGTCTGTAAAAATGAAGAAAAATTATTAGAGCGTTTGGATCAAGCTATCTTAGACGTTATTAATAATCCCAAAAAGACTCAAAAAAACTGCCCGTATCGGAACGTTAATATGACAAACGCTCTAAGCGCCATCGCTTTGATAAGGTGAGAAGGCTGCATTAACGGCTTTAAATCCAATGAATCTTTACTAAATGCTCAACCTTTTTAAAGTCGGGGTTGCCGGTAACAATCTCTGCGGATTGGCCTCTTGCACTGGCGACTGCAAAGCTGTCGGCATATGAAATCGGGTAGTCGGCCTTAATTTCTGCGGCTTCGAACACAAGATCATTGGTGGCGGGAATTATGTTGAATGATAACTGGTGAATACGCCCGAATATTTCAATTTTTTTGGCATCACCAAAACGCCTTTTTGTCAAATATAGGATTTCCCCCAAATTTATTACGCAGATAAGCGGCTCAATTCCATTATTGTTAGTTTTTTTTAGAAATTCCAGGACCGTCTCAGCCCCTCTTTCACCTTGAAAAAAGGCCAATAGGGCATGGCTGTCAAAAAGAAATCCAGGCATCATTGAGCAAAGTCCTTTTTTCTTTCCGTCAACAGTTCATCGGAAAGGGACGGGCGACCAGGCAGGCACCCCATAGCTGCTTTAAGTGCATCCGTGGAGGGTGGAACCAGGTATATCAGGTTGTCATATTCAAACAACTGGATTGTTGATCCCGGCTTTATTTCATATTTTTTTTCTGATATCAGCAGGTATCACAATCTGGCCTTTACTGTTAGTTTCTTTTAGAAATTTCAGGACAGTCTCGGCCCCTCTTTCGCCCTGAAAAAAGGCCAGCAGGGCATGGCTGTCAAAAAGAAATCCAGGCATTATTCAGCAAAGTCCTTTTTTCTTTCAGTCAACAGTTCATCGGAAAGGGAAGGGCGATCAGGCAGGCACCCCATAGCCGCTCTAAGTGCATCCTTGGAGGGTGGAACCAGGTATATCAGGTTGTCATATTCAAACACCTGAATCATTGATCCGGGCTTTATTTCGAATTTTTTTCTGATACGAGCAGGTATTACAATTTGACCTTTTGATAAAACTTTTACAGTATTCATAATACATTCCTTATTTTATTCTAACTTTTTTAAAAAAAGTAATACAAATTGTTTTTTATGTCAAGATTATTTTTATAAAAAAATTGAAAAGTCCAAAATGGTTAATTAAGTTAATTCAGTTGATTGGTTAATTCAGTTACATGGCGAAAGGTCAAAGGAGAAAGGATCGTATCTTATGGAAGGGTCATGACAAGCTTTAAACCTTCATGTACCTCGTCTATTCTTTTTTTAGGTAGTGTTCCAATTTTATTTTTAATGCTCTTTTTATCCACCGACTTAATCTGGGTAACATTAATTACACACTTTTTAGGGACATTGGCATCGCCTTTTTTCAGGACAACGTTGCCAGGCAATTCGCCGAACTTCATTGTGGAGGTAATGGCGAGCATGATGACCGTGTTGAGATTGCTGTCATTTAATATGTCGTTTTGGACCACAAGGCCGGGTCTACGCCCGATGGGCTCTGATCCTTTGCCCGGTGAAAAATCAACCCAGTAAATTGAACCTTTACGAATTACCATTCTTGCCCCTCTTTGCTTCCGGTTCCTTCCAGCCATGAAGCTGTCTCAATCTGTTCTCTCAGGATTAGCTCATCAGAAAAGACTCGATTGTACGATGCCTTAATTTGCTTTTCTTTTTCATCTAACACCTTTTCTAGAAGAATGTTTGAAATGTACCTGCTGCGAGATATTCCCTTTTGTTTGCTCATATTGTCAATTGTTGTAAGCAAATCAGCGGGCACAGTTATGGCCACTTTTTGTGTATTCATTTTTTATACTCCTATCAGGTATGATAATATGTGGGTACTTTAAGCGTTTTATTTATAACTGTCAAGGATAACGGATGAACACAGATACACACAAATTAGAAATTTCCCAAAAAGATGTCAATGCGTGTGCATAATGATAAATATGTATTTTGGGGTTGAAATTTGCCAATTGCCATATTATATTGGCAATAAAGGGTGGTTAAATGGAAATTAAAGAAACAATAGTGGATCGGTTCGGGAGAATCGTCATCCCCAAAAAAATCCGGGATGATTTCAATCTGGAAACAGGAACTCAACTCCGCTTCGAAGAAAGCGAACAGGGTATTGTGTTAAAGCCGATCCATGGTGAACCCAATCTTCGTTGGAAAGATGGCGTACTGGTATTTTCAGGTTCTGCGTTGGGGGATTTAGGTGATGCAATCGAAAAACATCGAGAAGAGAGAGTCCGAAACATCCTTAAACCATGAAAACCCTTTTTGACACTTCCGTAATCATTGCCTCCCTGGTCGAAGTGCATCCAATGCATCAGAGGGCATTTCCCTGGCTCAAGCAAGCGAAAGAAAAGGATTTTGAATTAATTGTAGCCGGCCACACAGTGGCGAAGCTGTATGCGGTGCTGAGCACACTTCCGACAAAACCCCGGATTTCCCCGGCAGTGGCGTGGAGGCTTATTCGTGAGAATATTGAACCGGTCGGGAAGATTGTTTCACTGACTGCTGCTGAATACAGTTCTACTATAAAGAAAATCTCAGAAATGGGGCTGGCTGGCGGTATTACCTATGACGCTTTGATCGCTAAAGTTGCTGAAAAATCCAAAGTTGAGCAGCTTTTAACGCTGAATCCCGATCGCTTTAAACGGGTGTGGCCGGAAGGTGAAAAAATAATCGTATCTCCTTAAAAATACTGTCAACGGGGTAAGCATAGCCTTTGGACCAAAAGGTCGGAATGCTCCGGAAAGAGAATCCCGGCCTTTTTATTGAATACAAGCCATCTCAAAAGGCGAAAGGCAAAAGGTTAAAGCTGCAAGGAAAGTAGAGGGTGCGCTTAGCCCTAAAACCTGGACCGTCTGCTCTAGAAACTTTTTATAAAATCTGCCGGCGTGAGGATTTTGATTTTTTGGTATTCTTTTAATGCAAGCAAGTGTTGGTCGCCGGAGATCTTAGCTTCGCCTA
>PVMK01127878.1_pt1 | contig 36335 bp, 40 predicted proteins | sample 1853481 | NCBI WGS metagenome assembly PVMK01 (sample SAMN08533507, study PRJNA380276) | Marine sediment metagenome, whole genome shotgun sequencing project. | reverse complement strand
TTCGGGCTTCCGTGAAACCCTGTGAGTTCCCCGAATAAAATACACCCCCGCGTAATCCGTTTTGTGTCTTTTTTGAGCCGGCATAAGCACCTCCCTAACCATTGGGTTACAGCACTAACAAGGCATCCAATTTTAACCACTGGGTTCTATACCCAACACTATACCCAACACGCAACATGAAAGTCAAGGTAATTCGAGGTAAACAGATAAGATAAATTTGCCTTTAAAAACAGCATGATAATCATTATTTGGGATTTTGAGGGAAATCCCGGTAAATACCCGACCAGTGGCTGTTAACCACCTTGTCGGCGGTTCGAGTCCGTCCCGGGGAGCCAAAAAAACCTTGATAAAATCCTCCTTCAGATCATCCTTTTCCGACAAAATATCCCTCTTCAGAAAACAACCCTGGCATAGCCCCGATCCACAGGACCACTACCTTTTCCGAGTTGCAAGCCCGTAGTCAAACCGTTTGGCCCCCAATTCCTGGATCTGGCCAGACCAAAATGGGGTTTGATGTCAGTAATGTTGTGTGGTAATCTGGGTCATGGTACTTGCCAAGATGTGGCAAAATCCACATTTTTTACGAGCATTTCGGGAATCCAATCTCAGTCTTTTCCCTAACCTTGAACATTGAGCCCTGAACCTGTGAACCGTTACTACCCATGACATACGGGGGATTTTCTGATGACCAAAAAGCCGACCTATAAAGAACTGGAAAAAAAGGTCAGAGAATTAGAAAAAAAGGATCTACAAAACAAGCAAGCTGAAAAGGCCCTTGAGAAAAGCGAGACCAAATATCGTACGTTGGTCGAGAACGCCAATAGTATCATTTTGAGATGGGATCCAAAGGGGAACATGATATATCTCAACCCCTATGGCCTTCAATTCTTTAAGTACGGGGAAGAGGAAATCAAGGGGAAACAGGTCGTGGGGACGATCGTATCAGAAAAGGAAACGACCGGTAGAGATCTCAGGAAAATGATACATGACATCATGACAAATACTCTTAAGTACAAAAACAATCTCAATCAGAATGTGTGCAGCGATGGCACACACGTATGGGTGTCATGGACAAACGAGGCAATATTTGACGCAAATGGAAAGGTTGTTGAGATTTTGAGCATTGGAAATGACGTTACCCAGCGCATTGAAGCTGAACAGGCATTGAAAAAAGCACACGACGATCTGGAAAACGGTTGAGAAACGTACCGTCGAATTAAAGGAGAGTGAACAGAAATTTTTCAAGCTTTTTCAGGCAAGTCCTGTCTATATGGTTGTTACGACCCTTAAAGAGGGCCGCATTTTGGAGGTCAACGACGCCTTTACAAGTATTACCGGTTTTGAAGGTGAAGAGGTAATAGGGCGCACCACGACAGAGATAAGTTTATGGGAAACCCGAAGACAGGATCAGGCTTGTCGAACTTGGAAAAAAACAAGGCCGGTTTAAAAATCAGAGTGTAAACCTTCTAAAGAAAAACGGAGAACGACTTTTGATGCTCTGGTCCGCAGAAACTATTCAAATAAATGATGAAACCTGTTTTATAAGCGCGCTTGCCGACATTACCGAACTCAAAAAGGTGGGAGAGGCACTCAAAAAAAGCGAGGAAAAATTTTCCAAGCTCTTTCACGCAAGCCCCGCGTATATAAGCGTAGCTGTCATTGATGAAGGACGTTTCCTGGCGGTGAACCGTGCATTTGAAAAAATTACAGGCTACACGCAAGGCGAAGTAATAGACCGCTCCGTCTATGAAATCGGGTTGTGGGCCGACCCGAATGATCGGGACAAAATTGTAAAACTAATCAAGAAAAACCCTAAGCTGCCCCCACAAAAAATACGTCTCATAAGAAAAGACGGGAAAGTCATTGAAGGCCTTTGGGCCACAGAGAGAATTGAGATTGACGGAGAAGACTGCATTATCACCGTCTTTGACGACATGACGCAGCTCGTAAGAACCAAGAGGGAACTCAGACAGAGCGAAGAAAGATTTTTAAAGCTTTTTCAGGCAAACCCCATTCCTAATTCGGTCACAACTTTAGAGGATGGACGTTTTCTGGAGGTTAACGACGCCTTTGTCAAGGACATTGGTTACCAGCGTGAAGAGGTATTAGGGCGTACCGTCGGTGAGGTGGGTTTGTGGGCAAACCTTGATGAAAGGATGCCCTTTGTAAAGCTTATCAAAGAAAAAGGCCGGTTTCGAGACCAGAAAGTGCGATTTCTAAAGAAAAACGGAAGACCTTTTAATCTACTCTGGTCAGCGGAAAAGGTCGAAATAGATGGCAGAGAATGTTTGATAAATGCTAATGTTGATATCACAGATATTGAAAAGGCCGGGAAGGCCTTGAGGGAGAGTGAACAACGCCTGCGAGACATCTTTGAGGCCGCCGAGAATGTCTCTTTCATCACCACCGATCTTGGTGGAAAAGAGGCACTCATACAGGAGTTTAGCCCCGGTGCCGAACGCATCTTTGGTTATTCGCGCGAAGAGGTAATTGGTAAACCTGTTGCCATGCTTCACGTTCCCGAAGATGTGGATGAGTTTCCACATGTGATCAAAAGCCTGGCCCGCAACAAATTGGTATTTACAGGAGAGTCACGCCTTGTTCGAAAGTCCGGTGAGAGATTCCCGGCTCTTTTTACAACCTATCCCATTTTTGATGATACAGGGAACTTGAAGCAGACATTGGGGGTGTCAATTGATATTTCCGACCGGGTTAAGGCCGAGGAGGCCCTCAGGGAAAGCGAGGAAAAACACCGGCTTTTATTGGAAACAATGAATGAAGGCTTCCATATCGTAGACGCAAATAGCCGGACCGTTTATTCAAACAACAAAATGTGTGAGATACTGGGCTATGGTATTGACGAGATTATCGGCCGTCCCGTATTCGACTTTCTTGATAAAACAGAAACAGAGACATTTAAGAAACAGTTTGAAAAGAGAAAAAGGGGAGCACCCAGCTCTTACGAGCTGACAATGATCAAAAAGGATGGAACCAGAATCCCGACACTTCTATCCGGCAGACCAACCTTTGCCCCTGATGGCCAATTCACCGGTTCCTTTGCAGTCATAACCGATATTTCCAACCTCAAGCAGACCCAGGCGGCTCTTCAAAAGGCCCATGATGAATTGGAGTTGAGGGTGAAAAAACGGACTTTCGAATTGGCAGAAACCGTCGATCTGCTAAAACAGGAGGTAAAGGAACGAAAACGGGCCGAGACACAAATAACCGCCTCGCTAAATGAAAAAGAAGTGCTTTTGAGAGAGGTTCACCACCGGGTCAGAAATAATCTTCAGGTCGTTTCCAGCCTTCTTGAACTGGCAAGAACGCGGACCCATAACAAAGAGGCAATTGATCTGCTCCTGGAGTCTCACGCCAGGATCCATACAATGGCCCTGATCCACTCTCAGCTTTATCAAACCGACCGCTTTGACAAAATACATATGCAAAGACACATCCAGCAATTAATCACTCATCTCTCCCATCTATATGATATGGATAAACGTATCTCCCCTGTCATCAGGACTGCTGGAATTCACCTTTCGCTCACCCAGGCCATCCCGTGCGCCCTTGTGCTAAATGAGGTGATATCCAACGTCTTTAAACATGCCTATAAAAAGGGTGAGGAGGGGACGATTGAGGTCTCCATGGAGCAGACTCACGACAACATGATTTCCGTAAAGATCAAAGATCACGGAGGAGGGATCCCTCAGGAAATTGATGTCTTTGAAACAGGATCCCTTGGGTTAAAACTGACCCGGAGTCTGGTCATCGACCAACTTAAAGGAGAGATGCAAGTCAATCGAAATCATGGAACAGAGGTGGTGATCGAATTCCCCAGGTTAAAAGAAGGCGTTTAGGGCTCGCGCAAGTCCTTAGACTTTCCCACAAAACAGGATGATCCCAGCTTTGCTATATGGATCTTTTCAACACGGAAATGAATTTCAATGATCCGATAGTAACAGTTGATAAACATCGGCTCTATCCGAGAAACGGCGAAGTGTCTGTGGGCGACATGGGTTACGGCGTCAAATATAATAAGCCAAAATGGACAATCAAAAGCTCTTTGAACAACAGGTTTTGAAAAACGCCACATCCAGATCCATCTCCCGGGCCTTTTCCACGGCGGCCTCTGCGGGCATGGCGATCCTGTTTATACCCGCCTCAAGGGCAAGAAGATCTGTCTTTGCACGGTGCTGACCCGCGGGCCGGGCACAGCTGAGGGCGATGGGTACATGGGGAATCCTGAGTCTGGCAGCACCAAGAAAGCGGGCCACGGTTTCGGGGTCAGGCGGTCGGACCCCTTCCATGGGTGTTTCCCGTATCGGATCGAGCACCACGACGACCAGGGTGGAAATGGGATATTTAGCCACCATATCCAGGGCATGCATTTCCCCATTTATTTTACCATACTGCAAACCGATCACGATGTGGGGGATCAACGGAATTCCCGTTCCACCCAAAAGGGCCAAAGATGATTCCATGGCCTTCAAGCCGTCGCGCAAATGATATACCTCGTCCATGGTCTTCTCTGACCCAACAACATCCATCAGCAGTTCATCAATACCCGAATCTTTTAAGGCCAGTGCCGTCTCAGGATCCACAACCCCGGTATGGACCGATATTTTAAGACGGGTATTTTTTTTGATCCATTGGATGGCTTTGGTGAATTTCTTCCAGGGAAGGGTACCGCGCGTGTCTGACCCACCGCTTAGGAGCACTCCCAGATTGCCCTCATCATCCAGTCGTCGGCATATTTCTTTCAGGGTATCCGGTTCCTTGGCAGGTATCATGCCTTCCAGGATCTTTCGATAACAGTGATCGCACCTTAGTGCGCAACTCGTGCCTGTAAGAGAAATGGAGGGATATTTTCCCCTTTCCCCCATATAGACCATGTGGCCGGGTATAAAGTACTGGATCTGTTTTCCATGGATTTCCCACGAAAGACGCCTGGATTTGTCCAGGAGTTCTTTCAGATCCCAGGACTTCACCTCTTCCCATGAATGGGATGTTTCAGGTGTCATGGTAATACTCCCTGCATGCTACCCAGCATTTACGCAAAAGCGCTGTCCGATGTTCCGTATTCCATCCCTTCTCGAGCGTCACCCGTTTTTTGGCCGCCTTGTCCAACGCGGCCCCAAACACACGCCGCCATTGGCTTACATAATCCTCAAAGGCCTTTGCATCACCTCCGGCACTGGCTGCTGCCGCCCTCCCCGCCATGGCCCCGCAGATGACCGCCTGGGGAATTCCGCCACCCGTGATAGGGTGGGTGTGACCGGCGGCGTCACCCACCAGGATGACCCGTTCACTTTTGTCTGTTGAGGGAAGGGGCCCGCCTGCGGGGATGTACCCCGTGGTTCCATCGGTTACCCTGCCGATTCTATCCCCAAGCCTCTCTTTAAGGGTCTTGAGCGCCTGTTTGGCGTGTCTGATCGATGCCATCTGGACCCCGACCCCCACATTGGCCAGCCGCCCTTTTGGAAAAAGCCAGCCGTATCCGCCAGGGTATTCTTTGCCCAGATAGACTTCCGTATCATAAACGGGTTCTTTTAATTCAACCGTATGCTGAATGGCCCACAAAAATCGTTTATTTTTCTGCCCTATCCAAGAACCCACACGAGAGTGCGGACCATCTGCCCCGATAATAACTTTTGCCCTGATATCACCATCACCGGAAGGCCCCTTGACTCTGATCCGATCCCCATCTCTCGAAACAGCCCGGGTCCCCGTGAGGATCTCTGCACCGGAATTCTCCGCCGCCCCGGCCAGCGCTCGGTCAAACTCTGCCCGGTCAAGCATAAACCCCGGGGCCGTTTTTCTGATTTCCTCACCCCCCGGCAAAAAGGTTATCATGCCCTCGATCTTCTGAACAATTGCCTTGGGCGGAATTTTCACGGTTTGGGACAGGAGACGGGGGATATATTCAGCGCACCGGACAGGCTCCCCGATCCGTGACCGTCGCTCTATCACCAGCACATCCGCTCCGGTCCCGGCTGCCGTTCGGGCCGCAGAAGTCCCGGCCGGCCCAGCCCCCACAATCAATACGTCAACAGACCTGCAATTTCTCACCGTGTGCTGCCTATAACCTTTTCAAGGACATTGAGATTGAGTTGTGTCTCGCCCTTAAATTTCCCCTCTTTTGCATCCCGCTCCTGATCCAATTCATAACAGCTGGTACTTTCTATATCTATCAACAATCCAGCCATCCCGGCCTTTTCAAAATCCTCGCGATGTTTTACAAAAAAGGGATCGCAACAGCATCCCAGATAGCCCTTAACACCCCTCGCCTTCATTTCGGCCAACGTGGTTTTCAGATCCTCAAAATCAACGATGGTGATGGGCTCCATGTTGTGGTTGCGCGCCAGTTCATAGGCGACCCCCACAGTGCACCCCCCGCAAGAAATACAATCCTTGTCATAACGGAATTCACAACTGGCCAACTTTGCACAATAGGGAAGAAGAACCACGCTGGCCTCGGGCATTTTTTCAATGGCATCGTTGACCATGTGGATATAGTTTGCCTCCTTTATGGTCAATCCCAGGTTTGTCAAATCACGTTTCCGGAGGGCGTCTGAGATGACTTGGATAAAGTCATCGGGCGTGACACCGGGCATTACAGGTTTGGACGCTTCAAAAAATGACCTTACTGTCTCATCTATTTTGCTGCATTTGCAGTTTTTCAGCCTGGCCTCCAGATCCAGAATGGCCCGTTTGGGATACGAAAAAAAATCACCGGTTATCAAGACCATCTTTATGCGATCACGTACATCGTCTACCTGGAGTGAAAGACGTATCACCCCACCCGGAGCCTTATAGACCGAATAGAGGTGTCGGTCATCTCTGGGTGAACGACGTATTTTCCGAACCCAACTGTCTGAACTGAATTTCTCCAGGTGATCACAAAAGTAATCGTTTTCCCACTGGGTCAGGTTTTTGGATTCAAACCCCACTCCAAATGTGTCTCCAAAGCCTTTTAGGATGGCATCCTTGACCACTCTCATCGGAGGAACCTCCCCAAGTTCCCATTTGAGGCAGGTCATCCTCTCTTTGAGAGAATCGATCTCTTTGTCTTTTAGTTTTTCCGTTGGGACCCGAAGGGCGCGGAGCATTGTCTGGATATCCAGATCTACCAACAGGGTGCCCTGAAACAAAAAGGTTTCGTGGGCCTCGGTACCCCCTGTTCCGGAGATTTTTCGGCCCTTGACTTCGATATCGTTTACCGGTCTAAAAGATGCTTGAATACCAAGGGACCGGAGACCGGAAATGGCGGCATCACACAATGTGCGATAGAGCCCCAGTACATCACGTGAGGCCACATCTTTTCCCGCGATGAGCTCCCACCCAAGGGTATCCTCTCCAAAATAGATCGCCCCTCCCCCTGTTATGCGGCGATTGATAAGGATCCCTTTCCGGACGCAATAGTCCTCCCGGATCTCCTGCTCTATACTTTGATGAAAGCCCACAAGACAACAATGTGGCCTAAACTGCAGAAAACGAAAGGTGTTGGGGACAAGCCCCTTTGCGCGTGCCTCAAGTATTGTCTCATCCAGACACATGTTTTCCGCTGCAGTTCTCTTGCCCGTATCCAGCAAGCGCCACTTCTGCATATTGTTACTCATTACGATATGGTTATCCCAATCTGGTTCCGGATTGTTTTTGTGTCCTGTGGGTTTGGCGGGAACGGATAATTCCGGAGAAGGCCTTTCATGGCCTGGGTAGGGGTTTCATTTGCATAGGGTCGGTTGCAGCCGGAACAACCGGTGGTCATAAAGGCTGTACCTTTCTGCAGGATGTCCTGTAACCTGTCACCGGGCAAACCAAAATCCACCAAACTGCCCGCATCAAAACGCATCTCTTCAAATCGCGCTTCTTTATTGTCTATGATATGTCTGGCCAACTGAACTCTTCGATACTGATCCATGGGAGGCTGTGGCAGATTCTCCATGGCCGAACCCTTTTCAGGGAAAAAGGAAAACAGATGCACCCGGGCCCCCATGTCGTAACATTCCTGGATAAAACCAACAGCCTCTTTCTCGGTCTCCCCCAGGCCGACGATGAGGTGCACCCCTACCCCACGATGTCCGTTTCCAAAAACCGAAACAGCCTCTCTCACCCCGTTTATGTAACGATCCCATTTATGAGGACCCCCGACCCCCTTTCCACGCAGTTTCTCAAAGAGATCGGGTGAGGCCGCATCAACGGCAATCGTTGTATTTTCAGCCCCTGCAGCCTTTATCATCTCAAGATCGCTTTTTTTAAATAAACTGGGGGTGATCAGTGTCGAAACACTCAGCCCCGTGCCCCTCTTGACCGCCTTCACCATCGCCACAAGGTCTTTTGGGGCCCCGGGTGAATTAAGGGCGGAAATGCACACCCGCTGAACAAAGGGGTCTTTTTCTGCAGCCGTCTTTGTTGCCTCAATAACCTCTCTTAGGGTATAGGACGGCCATTCAACACGAATAAGGCTTTTGCAATCAGCACCGACGGATACCCCGGACGCCTGGCCACAATACTGGCAGTTTGCCCTGCAGCCATTGTCATACTCCATAAGAAGATTGATACACCCAAGCCGGGCATTTCTATAAAATTTGCCCGGTTTTAGCCCCAGGGTCATGGCTGCTGCGATACTCAATCTGACTGTTTCAGGTGATGCCATATCACTGCTCTTCACATTCTTTGATATATTCAAGATATTCCGCGGGAGACATCAACCCCTGTGAATCCGTATCACTTTGCATCTCCACCTTTATAAACCACCCCTGTGTAAACGGGGCCTTATTGACCAATTCAGGGTTTTTGACTACGTCACCATTCGCTTCCATTACCCGGCCTTTTATGGGTGAATACAGTCTGTCTACCCACTTGCTGGTCTCTATGGTACCAAAATCATCGTCAATTTCCGTTGCCGTTCCTTTTGAAGGCAACTCGACGTAGTTCACATCTCCTGCATTTTTCTGAATGTAGTCGGTCCACCCAAGGGTGCAAACCTTGTCTTGAGTCCTTACCCACAAGTGTTTTTGTGTATAATTCAAATCCTCGGGAATATCCACTTCTCCAAATCGCATCTACTTTAACCTCTCCCCAATACACCCCCAATACACCTCCAATACACATGGGATGCTTTTTGTGATTGTTCAAAAACCCAGTAATGATGCTGTCTTTACCACCAGCATATGACCTTTTCGTTTTCAAACACCAGTCTTACGAGTTCATCGTAATCCACTTCTCCCTTATACAGCGCAAACTCCTGGACTTCATTCCCTTCAGAACAGGGTTTCATAAGCCCTTTTGTGGTCTCATCAGGCGCTGATTTGAGTACATGTAAAATCTTCATCTTGACCTCCATTAAAACGGAACAACCAGATCATATTCGCATAGTTTCTTTGCTATTTCGTCAAATGACATATACTCAAAGAAACCCCATTTTCCCACATTTGTCTGGGAATCTGTAAAATGCTGACACTCAAGCTCATCTTTGAGAAATTCAAGGTTTTCCTTGTAGCCATCTACCCTGTCCTCAGGCATGGATACCTCTCCGATGACAAACATATCGGTTTCTATCATTTCAAGACCCATAGCCAAACTGGACCGAAGTCCTTCCCACTGGTTATCTACATCTCTGATTACCATTGCAACTTTGTTTGGTTCCATTTTCCCTCCCTTTACAAGACCAGGTAACGGTCGCATTTTCCGATAAGTGAGACATGTCTGGACTGAGTGGCTAACCCCTTCTCACCCATCCCTGCGGGTATGGGCTGCCCTTTCAAATCCAGTTCCTCCCATCGCACATTGCACAGGGTCATCTCCTCGGGAGCCAGATCCACCAGTTCTTTATATTTTGGATCCTGTGTCATTAAAACACCATTATGAGAAAAGAAGATAACCATTTCTTTTCCCGCCTTTTTTGCCGCCTTGACAATCCCGATGAGATGATCAAGGTACTTGTTGGTCGGGACAAATATCCCAAGCGTTTCTTTTTCTGCCATATCAAAATATCTCCCTTCTAGTTTAGTTCTTTTCTCCCATAATCGCCCGTACCAAATCGTCGGGCTTGATTGGTGCGGACTGTATACCGTTTGAAGCGTAGAAAGATTGAATGGTTTTTAACAGTGAGACGGGTTCGACCGGGTGTTTTACAAGGTGTTTTTCCAAAGCTGTAATATTTTCTTGCAATTGAGGAGAGAACTCCCCTGAAATGGCCATGTCATCGATGATGTCATTTTTTAAACAAAGAACAATCCGTACGCGGCCTCCCGGGGATCCAAATGTTGACTCCATTACTTTTACATCGGTTGTTATCTTGACCCAGTCGTTTGCTTTGCCTCCCGTTTCATGAAGCCAGGCAGGGTCGGTGAACCTCTTGTCTATGGTTGGCATCATCCGTTTTTCATCAGAGGTTAGACCCTCTTTTTGAAGAGGCAGGCCCAGGGTTTTTTCAAATTCTTTTATCAGAATCCCCTTGACGTTCTCTCTCTCAGGCATATACCCCAACTCATTGCGCAACGTGGTCACATACCTCTTCATGGCCTTGAAAACACCATCTCTAAACGATTCCGATGGGAGGCAAAACACCCGAGACATCTCCCCGTAATCAAAATCAAACATGATATTTCCAACCACCACCGATGCGTCGCCTATCCTTCCCGCCCCGGTGCCGCATATTTTTTTTTCACCCACCACAATGTCGCTGGCCGGCTGATAACGGGCATCTACGCCCAGGGCCCGGTAGGTGTTTAGCCCGGGCTCCAGAAACAGCGCATAGAGATTATCAACCTTCATAGGGGCGATTTTGCTTGGAAATATGCATTGAAAAAACATCTGGTTTTTATCTAAATATACCGTACCGCCTCCGACCTCTCTCCTCAGATAGGGAATCCCCCTTTTATGACAATACTCAATGTCAATCTCCCTTTCCAGGACCTGATGATAGCCCACGCAAACGTAAGGATCTTTTGGGTTTAGGATGATAATCGTGCCGGGTGACTCCTCACCCATACAATAGGCTACGGTGTGGTAGATGGTCTGAGAGTGAAGATAGGACACATAGTCCAAATCAAGCAATCTGACCATCACCCCACCACCGAACAGCCTCGAGCATGTCAAAGAACATCTCAAACAAAATTTGCCACTTTGTTTTCAAAAACAAGATCTACAAGCTCATCATAACCGATAATATCTGCTTTCCCCTCTAGGCGATCCGCCATTCCACGTCTCTTAACATCCTCGTCAATGGCATATATCTTTTTGTCCTGAACCCCTTCAATATCGAGGTAGACACCGTCTTTGATCAGAACCACTTTTGCATCAGGATCCATCTGGGCATACTGTAGACCCACAGGCCCCAATGTTTTATCTCCGCATAGATAGAGCATATGACTACCTCCTAGAAGTCCATATTGAAATCATTTTCCTGAAACAACTCAAAGGCCTTTTCCTTTGAGATCACCGTAATATCGTCGGCCAATTCGACCTCCGATATCCCCCTCTCGTCCAAATCCTCTTTGACAACACAAAGCAATGTACCCATGTCCTTGTAGGATTGAAAATAGGCAAGGGCATCTGTCCTGTCCACATTCTTTAGACAATAATAAACCCCGTCCGATTGGAAAAGGACGGTAGGGATATTTTCATCGATCCCGGCGCTCACCCCGACTGCTGCCCGGAGGCCTTCCGTATAAAACACGGTCCCAAAAGGGGCCCTGCAAATATTTATCAAGACTTTTTTCTCTCCCATCAGAATTTCTCCTTGATCCATTTTAGCCTTTTCAAACTCAACTACAGTGAAATAAACACATCTGCATCACTGACCATGTCCGCAAGATCCGGTAATCCGCCGACGCGTATTCCGTCAATAAATTCCTTCCCTCTTTCCAGGCCTCTTGCGTTTACGCAAATCCCACAAGCCATGATCTTTGCCCCTTTTCAATCAGCTTTTTCATTCTCTCCACGGGAAGAGGCACATCCTCCGGGAATTTCTGATGTTTGATCCCATTATAAACCGCATCAATATACCAGAACGCTTCAACCTCATGCCCCTTGTCCAGGGCAGCCTCTGCCAGACACGCAAAAATCTCATAGTTTTCGGTCTGCCAGGGCCCTTCTGTCAACATGATAGCCATTCTTGCCACGACGCATTACCTCCCTTTTGTCTTTTGTTTACTCAAATACCCCCTTGGCAGCATATTCTGCATACTCCCCTTCAAGCCATTTCTGAATATCTTCTGCACCGATGAGCAGGTCTTTGATTTCCTCTTCCAAATTTGATGCCTCGATAACCAGAAAAAAACCTTCACCAAAAGGATCCGTGTTTACCAGGGTGGGGTCGTCGATTACCTTCTGGTTGACCTCCACAATATCCCCACCCACAGGGGCCCTAAGGGGTCCGATATATTTGCCGGCTTCAATAGATCCAAAGGGCTTCAGTTTTTTCACTTTTGCCCCTGCCGGTTTCAGCTTTACATATTGGGTGTTCCCCCCGGTAGCTTGCACCCCAAAGGCATCCAGACCAACCTGAACTCGGTTACCCTCTATTCTTGCCCACATGTGTTCTTTGCGTTCATAATAGAGATCATCCGGCAAAGTAATCCCTTTAAATTCTGCCATAGCTATTCACCCTCCCTGTCATCAATCGGTTTTTTCAATAACAAATTTCCACTTGCCACCATCCATTTCCGACATCTGGAACGGATACTTTTTCTTTGTCAAAAAATTGGGGATAGACTCTTCGGCCGCAGGTTGATAGTCAACGATCACCTCCAAAGTCTCTCCCTTTTCCAAGGGTTTTAGCGCGTCCCTCGCACCCATAACCGTATAGGGACACGTTTTACCACTGAGATCCGCGGTTGCAACTGGTTTCGCATCTTCTAAACCCATTTCTTAACTCCTCCTTTCAAAACAAATCTTTGATTATTGTCCTTGCGTCAGCTCCCATCCGGGGAGACAGACATCCTATTTTAACCTCAACTCCCACAAGCATATCATAAAATATCAGGCCATGGCCCGCCATACCAGCTGTATCACATCCACTACCTCTACCTCGGCATCAATATTTCGAAAGGCAGTAGTTAATGTACGGACGCACTGCTGACAAGCTGAAGCACAGATATCCGCGCCCAAATCACGGACTTGACCCGCCCTTTTCATCCCCACCTTGCCTGTCAGCTCGCTGTCGTACATCTCAACGTCTCCCCCTCCCCCGCAACAGAGCGATTTTCTGTCGGCCTCGGGGAGTTCTACAAATTTTAACCCGGGTATGCTCTGAATTACCCTCCGGGGGGCACTATACACCCCTGAGGCGCGCCCCAGGTCGCATGGGTCATGGTAGGTAACGGTCCCCGAAAGTTTTTTTGAAAGCTCAAGTTTCCCCGTATCTATCAACTCCTCCAAAAACTGGGTCGCGTGCACGAGTCTCACGTCGCCTATATCCGCCGCATATTCATGAGACCAGGTGTGGAAACATGAGGGGCATGAAAAAACCACTGTTTTGGCCCCTGTTTCCCGTACGGCAGCGATATTATGTTCCCTTAGCTCCCTTGCGCCTTCAAGTATCCCGCCTGAAAGCATGGGAAACCCGCAGCACCATTCATTTTCCCCCAGGATGGTAAAATCCACACCCGCCTTTTCCAGGATCTGACAAAACTCCTCTGGAATCTTTTGGACTGCCGGCGAAAAAGAGGAAACACACCCCACAAAGTAGACCACCTCAGCCTTTTCTTTCTGAAATTCGTCATCCGGGGGGTCATCCATAAATTCCACCCACATGGCCCGTTCTTCATTGTCATAATCCAGGGGGTTATGTTCGTTGGCCACAGCCTCCTGAACGGTCTCAAAGATCGGCGGGTGCAGGCCTTTTTTGACCAGATGCACTCTCATCTCTTTCCATAGGTCCCTGAGACCGATATTGACGGGGCATACCTCTTTACATCTCCCGCAAAGGGTGCACCGGTAGGTTCCCTTCCAAATCTCCTCAAGCTGGAAACCATCCATTTTTTTACCGGCCACAAGACCTTTTAATGATTCCAACCGTTCAGATGGAAGAATATTCTGGTTGTCCACCGAGTCCATGGATACGGCAATTGAGCACCACAAACTGCAGGTCTTGCAACGGGTGCAGCCATCCAATTCTATTATCTTTTTAGTAGCACTATTGGCCGGGTCAAACTCTTTCTTGGCTGCAACCGCATTGGTGAGAAGGCTGACCGGACTGGCAATGATATGAAACATCTTGCTAAAGGGCAGATAGGCAAGCCCGATAAAACACGCCAGAAAATGAATATACCACAGGAGCGTTGGGAGACCCGCCTGGTCAGCCCCCACCGCAAACGGTTTGATCCCCTCAGCGACACCGTAGCTCATAAATGCCCATTCAGGTCTGGAATGACAGGCAGCACAGCTCTGGTCATGTAACTCAAAACCCTCCTCAAGGCTTTCTTCATCAAACGGCCCCTTGAGGTTGGGCGAAACAACCCCGAAGGCATCTACCCAGTATTTTTCAAGGGATTTTAGCTCTTCTTCATCATCAGAGTCCGCATAATCCTCAACCATTTGCTGGTAGTCGGTATAGGATACGATTTTTGCTGCTTCCAGAAAAACCCCAGACACCATGATAATCGCCAGGATCACCATTACATAGGTATCCATTGCATTGGTGGAAAGGTGAGACACTTTCAAGACAAACCGTCGGTAGACTGCAATCCCCAGACCTATGATCACAATGGCAGCGAAGATATTTCTGAGAAACAGAAATGGATTTAATGTGGAATAATACTCTTCAAACAGGACAGCACTTGTAAAATTCTCCAGGGCATGCATAAGAAGCAGAAGCATAAACCCCCAATAAATAAACATATGCATGGCCCATCGAAGCCTGCTCTCTCTGAATACCCGGGTCTGAAAAAGCACATCAAGGACAAAAGTCTTTAAAAGGGTCAGGATCTGTACACTAAAAACAGTCAGAAAAACTCCCTTTAGGGCTGCGGAAAACCTCTTTCCAACCCCGGGACTATTAACGTCTCCGGCAACGCTGTACCGGAACCATTGGGATATCTTTATGAATAAACCCAAAACAAAAATCAGAAGGGAGATATATAGGGTTAGGGTAAAAAACATAATCAGATTCCCTTATGCTGAGACTGGATTATCGGTCGAATGGCCATTAGATCGTATTTAAACCAGAAAAATTTTCCTCAATACTTTTGTAGCACCTGGTATTTAAATCCAGGTATTTAAATCAAAATTTTCGATACAAGATTCCATCTGAATCTTCTTGAGCTTTTTTTCACAAAGAAACAGACCCCAACTCCCTTTTCAAGGGTCCGCGTAGGTTTTGTGTCATACTGCGGCCCCTCTGTCAACAAAAAATACCATTTCAAGTACCTGCCGGTTGGGGATTTTTTTCTCCATTTGTGTCAGTTTCCACTCAATCGAATCACTGTGAATTCTGGGCATGATAAAATCACAAATGGGCAGTTGAAAGATGCCCTATAAATGGTTTTGGCAGGCCGGCAGCAAACCTGTAACCGGGTTTTGTTAAGGGTCTTGCCTCTTTTCTGCTTATGACTCCCTAACCGCCTAACCGGATGACGGGTCCACATGAACGATCACCTCGCCCAGTTCAAACTCTTCGTCAAGACACTTCTCCACCTCTTCTGCAATCCGATGACCGTGGGACACACTCAAATTCCCATCGATTACCACGTGAAGACCCATTTGATATAGCCCTCCGGAGGTTCGAACCTTGAGATCATGAACGTCAACGATGCCCTCAACGCGAAAAACGCACGTTCTGATCCGAAGCAGGATCTCGGGCCCGGGAGCCGAATCAATAAACTCACGAACACAACCCCAGAGAATATCAAACCCCACCTTGGCTATCAGAAACGAAACCACAAGGGCCGCATAACTATCCAGGATGTGCCAGTTCGGTTTTATCAACGCCCCCACCACCCCCAGCAACACCGCCACTGAGGAGAAGGCATCGGAACGATGGTGCCACGCATTGGCAATAAGAGCACTACTCTTGATAGACCGTCCAATGCGGATTGTATAGCGATAAAGGGCCTCCTTTATGACAATTGAAAGACCCGCAGCACCCAGTGCCAGACCGGTAGGGTGGTGTTCATCGTGAGTGTAGATATTAAGTCCGGCCACCGTTCCCAGATAGAATGCTGCCCCAAGGAGTCCCAGACCTACTATGGCAGAGGAAAGGGTCTCCAACCGTCCGTGACCAAAGAGATGACCCTCATCAGGTGCCTTGCGCCCCAACCTTAGCCCCACCAGAACTACGGCGTCGGTAAAGAGATCGGAGACCGAGTGGACCGCATCGGCAATCAGGGCCTGGCTGTGACCAAAGACACCGGCAAAAAGCTTTAAGGCAATCAAAAAGAGATTGGCCACGGCGCCGATCAGGGTCACCTTTCGACCGGCCCGGCCCTGATCTCTTATCATATGTTTTGAAATGACCATATGGGACCCAAACCACATCCCTAATGATAATGTTTTTGGTCTTCTGTTATGGTTATTTCTGAGGACTAGTTCCTGAGGACCAGTTCTTGAGGGCCGGGGCATCAGGCATTGGAGGAATCGCCCAAATCTATCCCATCACTCAGGGCTCATGACCCCGATTCACACCCTCGGGTTTATGTTGATGAGCCGCAAAGGACCTCGTCTTGTTGAGAAAAGCGGCAAATGGGATTAGGGTTAGGGGGAATTTCTTGGCCCGGTTCAGGGGACTCTCAAACCTTTTCAAAAAATTCCTGTAACCTCTTGATTACCACAACCTTTGAATCCAATGACATGTCATCGTCAAAGAGGAATTCCAACAAGAAAACCATCTTATAATCGACCGCTGATGTTTCGTATTTCTGAAAAGAACTGACCTTGAAATCTTTGAGCTTTCGGTAATCATCCCCGTCAAACAGCCCGCTCTTTCCCAGGATAAGCGCCAACGCCTCTTTGGCATCATCGGCATTTTCCAGAACAATTTCTATACCATCAACCTTTTTAACCGCTTTGACGATTTTTTCACTTTCAATCTTGATTTTCATTTCTCTATCTGTTCCGGTCTATTTTTTCATTTTACTCTTGTAGAACTTGACAAGCCCCAGCATATCTTTCGCTACAAAACGCCCGATTGGGCCCGTACTATAGCAGGCAACTTCCACGGTGTTATCAGGGCGAACGAGAAAACCTGTGGCATGAATATAGTTCCTGTTATCATCATAATAGGCCCCTGTTATCCGGGATGTTTCCTTTGCACTCATGCCGTAGGCCACCGGGTAAGTTACGCCCGCTTTTTTAATGGCCTCTTCTGCTTTTTCAAGAGGGTCTACGGAGCCTGCAACGATCCGGACCCCTTCTGACTCAAATTCTTTTGACAGTGCTTGGAAGTCAGCCAACTGCTGAATACAAAAAGGTCACCAGTGGCCTCGGTAAAACAGGACAGCCCCGTACCCCTCGCCGGTCCCCTCAGGGAGCGAGAGGGTGTCGCCGGATACCATTTGCAATTTCAACTCAGGAAACATGTCATTCGCGTCAAGAGTTACTGAACCGATTCTTGCCATGTGTTGCTCCTTTCGTCTACAGGCTGATTTGCCATTTGTTCAAAGCGTTAGATGGCCATACGTTCCGACTGTTTCAAAAGCGTACCCGACTTCAGATCCACACTTACTCTCAGAGATCTGAGCCCCTGGACCCCGGGGAGATCCTCAAGGTCCAGGGGTTCCACTTCGTTTGTCAGGTATCCTTCAAAGCGAAGGTAGTCGATATGACGTCGCATTTCTTCGGCCTCTTCCGGATGGGAATAGACGACGGCAATCTTTCCCGGCTGCGTGAGCCGTTCGCCCTTTCCCTTTATTATCGCCTTATCAATCCGTGATTTAATTATCTCGTGACGGGTATTGTAGGCCCCGTCAACGTCAAATCGTTTTTCATCAAATCTGAAACGAATTGAAAGGGGAGTGTCCTGAACCAGAATAAGATGGGCAGTGTCGAGCGGTATGTGAAGAGAAGACTTTAGCTGCTCTGTAAGCCAGGCCAACCCACAGGTGACTTTGAGCTGCCACAGACGCATGTTTTTCAAATACAAATCACTGTAGCCACCATGCTCCATTAGAGAGGCTCCCATATAAATAAGGTAATCCACGCCATCTGTCCGATGTCTCTCAAAAAAATGGGGGAAAACACTCTGGGCCTCTGCCTCCTCCTGATCCAAATAGGCCGCCAGCTTATTACTCAAAAGGGAGATACTCTCCTCAAATTCTTTTCGACGGCGATAGACCGTTCCCAAAACAGGATCAACTGTGGTTTCATAAGTCTTTATGGCACGAGTGACTTTGGGTCCAAAACCTCGCAAATCGGAAAAGATCGGCTCCACGTCCTCCCGTAGAAACTTTACGGTGGAGACCTCATCCCCTGTCCCCAGTCCCGCCCGGATTCCTTGCAGACGATCTCTGGTACGCCCTGCCAACTCCTTTAGAATAAGGAGGGGCCTCGCTTCAGAAGCCAATTGCACAACATTCAAAGAAAGTTTGAGGTGTTCCGTCAGATCCTTTTGGATCGCACGGTTTCGCTCGGCCGTGGACCCCCGCACATCAGAAACCCCATAGAGCGGGTAGACATCTTTGAAAACAATAGGGTTCATCTCCGTGGATTGACCTGTTCTCACATTTTCCAGGTGAGCAATCGCGGCCCCCCTGAATTTCCATTCCACTGTCGGATGGAGGGCCGTACACTTCTCCTTTATGACGCCTTGGACCCGGTTTTCCAGGTCATCAAGCGCCCTCATCAGGGCCATGGCAAAAAGCGGTTGAACTTGACGAATAATGAGGGCATCGACCGGATCCAGATCTCCCGCACCAGGAGATCCCAAGGTCAAAGTACCGATGCACTCATCCTGAAAAATGAGTGGCGCTATCAGGAGCGATCTTACCCCCATCTCCGAAAGGTCCCTTTCCGCACCCTTCTCTGAATGCTCTTCAAGAATGTCAGAGACCAACACAACCTCTTTGGACGTCACGGCCCGCTCATGAGAGGTTCCCTCAAAATCCAGCAGAGAAACATGACGTGAGTCGGAAAAAATACAGCTTCGCGTCATTTCACATCCCGTATTGAGAAGGAGAATCTGGTCCTCCTGAATGGCAGTCAAGGTGGCCACCAGATCGCTGCGTCGAAACAGCGTGCGAAGTCTTTGCTGAAGCCGCACAAAACCTCCCTGTGATGCGATCGATTCCTTGTCGATAAGATCCCTTTCCAGGGCAGACAATACCTCAGATTGTGTGACGTCTATTGCCTGGATTATGGTGAAACCATGCAGTTCAAATTCCTCCGGAGGCAATATTTCCCGAATTACATCCGGTTCTGTCAGGTGTTTCAAGATCTTGACCCGGTCCTTATCTGATATGGTCCTGGCCCCATTCGGGGTCGTAGCATCCACAAAGCGAAAGTCCAGCTTCATATTGAAATAACGGTCCAGCCCTGTGTCAGGATCAGATACGATGCGGATTATGGGGTATTCAAGTCTCTTTTGGATTCCATAGAACTTTTCAAGGATAAAAAGGTATGCCCGAATGACCCGACCCCTGTTAAAGCTCTCGTCGTCGAGGTTTAGTCGCCCTTTAAACGAACCATCTTCCTCCACAAGCAGCCGCTCAAATTGCGGAGAAACAAAAAACGGTTTCATTGAAAAGGGGATTACCGCACCGACCGTCTCGGTTTCCCACAAGGCCGGTGAGAAAACCAGACCCATCAATCTTTCTATCAAGTCCCGATGGCGCTCCAGTACAGTCATGTCCTCTATGGGACTGTAAAGCTCAGGGGCACTTTTAAGCATCTCCTGGAGTCCATCGGTCTGGCAGGGAACCCTGTCTGAAATCGACGCGATTTTACCCAAATACTCAATAAGCGGTTTGAGACTGAGCATGCAACGGAATGGATACTCTTCCTCCCCCATTTTTGACCTCCTTTTTTCTTTGGTACCTGGACAACCTGTCTCAAAAGTCAGAACGCTGGGGCAAGAGCCTCTGGTGACAAAAAGGGGCTTTTTGCTCTGCATTGGAAAATTTATTGATATTTTTAGCACGTTATGGCACTTGAATCAACATGAAACTCGGAATGGACCGGACGGCTTTAGGGCATTTGGACATGAACTCCATAAAAGAATTCACAAACAAAAAGACGATTATAGTAGGTGAAGTCAACTCGGGAAAGACAGTCTACCTAAAAGACATCCTGGAAAAGTTCCTGGAAGAGGGGTACACAGATCTTGTTGTAATTGACATGGCCCCTGAAAATATAAGAGGTATCGGTGGTAAGATAAATCTCGGGAAGCACAACCTTATAAGATACTTGACCGCAGGGATCGTGGCACCCAGACTTGTGGGAGGAGCCCAGGATGAGATCGTTGCATTTGCAAAAAAAAATGCCCTAATGATCGATCAAATCTTTTCCCAGTATCTGGAAGATCCAAGTAATGTCTTGTTTATAAACGATGTTTCCATCTATCTGCAGGCAGGGAATATTGATAGGCTTCTCTCATTTCTTGACACAATACCAACCGTAATCATGAACGGCTATTTTGGTTACAGCCTTGGCGGGGGGAAATTTGGAATGCGGGAACGGCAGGAGATGAAAAAGCTTCAAGAAAAATGCGATAGGGTCATCAATTTAAAAACCCTTTAGTATGCGCAAGCCCGCCCACAAACTGATTGACCAGATTTTCATTTTCCTTTTCTGAAACCCCTTTTTCTAAATTATCCTGAACCATGGAAAAAGCGACGTCCACCATTTCATTGGCCAATGTCTTTTTCGCCAGATCCATCCGGTAACGGGAGTAGTTTTCTGCGTGTTCGAGAATCTTTTGAGCTGCCAATTTCCCCTCTTTAATAATCTTTTCTCGCTCTCGTCTCCCTAGTTCAAGAATGTTTTCACGGATTTTTTCGATGCTAACACCTATATTATCCAGCTTTTCCTGTTCCGCGTCCACAAGGGACTTGGCCTCATTAAATTGAGTCCCGACCTCACCCAGCTCTTCCTGGACCTCTGTTTTGACCCCCCGCAGAAAATTCATAAGTGGTTTTCTCCCAAATTTTATAAAAAGGAAGACCAGGATTCCAAAATTTACCCACATCAGGACAATATCCCACACTTTTCTGCCGGCGCTTAGCGCCTCCGCAGCAAGGGCATCGGGACTATCCAGAAGGAACCAGACAATTGTTCCTAAAAAAAACCCACCTATCAGGCCATACCTACAGCATTTCAGATCCAACCTCAGGCCCCCCTCCGATCATTTTTTCTATAATCCCTTTAGCCAGAATAGCCGCCTCACCCTCCAGCAAAGGTCGGCTCTGTTCAATTTCCTGTTCAGCCTTTTTGTCAGCCTCTTTCTTTATTGAATCGGCTTCTTTTTGGGAATGATCCAGCAAACTTTCGGTCTCTGACATACCTTCCCTATTTTGCTGGACCCGTTCTTTTGTAAAACCTTTTCTGGCCTCGTTTTCCGTTGATCGGAATGCTTTTTCTAATTGAATAGTCTTTTCTTTGATATTATCGATTTCGGCCTTTGTCTTTTCCAAATGTTGTTTCCGTTCATCGATTATCTTCAGAACAGGCTTAAACAGCAGCTTATTCAAGATGAAAGCCAGGACAAGAAAATGTATTACCTGCAGAACCAAAGTCGCGTTGATACTTATCATGGGTCAGCGCCTGGTAATGTTTAAACCACAAAGAGCAGCAGCAGGGCCACCACCAATGAGTAGATACCCGTTGACTCGGAAACCGCCTGACCAACAAGCATGGTCCTCGTCAACAGGCCTGCCTCTTCCGGTCTTCTCCCGATGGCCTCACAGGCCTTTCCGCCGACAATACCCTCACCGACTCCCGGGCCGATGGCCCCCAGACCCATTGCGATTCCTGCACCCAGAAATGCGGCCGCCTTTATAAGATCTGCACCTTCAATTGCCATTTTTTCCTCCTCATTTCTTTTGATAAATTGTTTTTAAATTTATTCGAAAACTATATTTCTATGGTCAGGGCTTACGCAGGCCCTTACACAACAAAAATGAGCACCAGACTTATCACCATGGCATAAATGGCCGTGGACTGAGAGACCGCTTGCCCCACAAGCATGGTCCTGGTTAATTCTCCAGCAGCCTCAATGTTTCTGGCAACCCACCTTACTGCGCTTTCAGCCGTCAAGCCGTTTCCAATCCCGGGGCCTATCCCGCCAAACCCCATGCATATCCCGGCTCCAAGCAGTGCCATGGGCGCGCTTAGACCTGCGGTCTCCGGAAAGGCCTTAAACATGAGGACAAAGCTTATCAGAAGACCAAAAATGGCAGGTGTTTGGGACACGGCCTGACCCACCAACATTGTTGTGGTCACCTGCCCGACGGTATCCGGATTTCTGGATATGCCCCCACAGCTCGCTCCGGCTGCCATGCCCCCGCCAAGTCCCGACCCGATGGCTGCCAGGCCGGTACTCAAACCTGCCCCTAACAATGCAGCCCAGGTTGGGGAAAATGGCAAAGAGCCAAAGTCCATAAACATAAGCATCAGGGCCACCACCATGGAAAAAATGGCGGGTGTCTGGCATACGGCAGACCCGATCAGCATGTTTGTTGTCAAACGAGTTGCCACTGCCGGCTGTCGGGCAATTCCCAAACAGGCCTCACCTCCCGGAAACCCGGAGCCCACACCAGATCCAATTGCCCCAAACCCCATACACAAACCAGCCCCCCCCAGTGCTGCTGCCTTTAGCAGATTGGGCGCGGACACATCCAGAAAGATCAAAAGGATTGCGATAACCAGGGCAAATATGGCTGCCGACTCAGCCACGGCCTGACCAACAAGCATATTTTTCAGAATTTCAGCGGATTTTTCAGGCTTGTTGGAAAGGGCCTGATTGGCAAGACCGGCAGTATAACCTTCTCCCAGTGCTGCGCCAACTGCCCCAAGACCTATACACAAACCAGCCCCTGCATAAGAGGCAATCTCTATTATTGTAGAAGCATCAGAAAGCATTATTATTTAACCCGGACTGAGATATAAACTAACGTTAACATCGTGAATACAAACGCCTGAATGGTCCCGATAAATACGCTAAAAAAACAGACCAAAAAAGGTGGAAGTATCAGGCTGTAGATCAGGTGGGAAACCACAAGAATAATGATTGCCCCACCCAATATGTTCCCGTACAGTCGAAATGATATGGATACCACCTTTGCAATCTCACCGATGATGTTTAATGGGGCCATAAAAAACATGGGTTCGCAATATTCCTTTGCATATTTCTTAAAACCTTTTGCCTTTATACCCGCATAGTGCGCAATGAGAAATCCCATAACCCCCAGACCGAGGGGTGTGTTAAGATCTTTTGTCGGCTCGGAGAGGGCTGGGAAAATGCCCAGCCAGTTGGATAAAAAAAGAAACATAAAGAGACTGCAAATCAGAGGGAAATACTTCTTGGCCATCTCCTTATCCAGTGCGTCCTCTGTGAGACCATAAAAGGCGGTCACAAACAACTCTCCAACGACCTGAAAGGGGTTTGGCACAAACGCAATCTTCCGGGTTGCCAGAAAACCAAAAACGATCAGGACCGCCATCACGATCCATGTCATGATGACAGTCTCAACATTGAATACCAGATTGAAACCAAACAGTTTCACAACAAACTGAGGTATATTGGTAAGATCCTTCATCTACTTATCCGTCCGATCTAGAATTATCAGCCATTCACCCACCCAAAATCCCTATCTTCCATCCAAAAACGGCCTTATCACCACGTAGTCGACCAGCGTGACTATTTGTACTGCGAAAATACCGATCACCGCGGCGATAAAATCAAAGGCGTCATACTTGACGGCTATGAGCAAGGGAATCGCCAGGATTATATATCTCGAGAACATCGACACAAATCCTATCAGGCTTGCCCTTTTGCGTGTGTGGCCCAGGATCGCTGTGATAGACCTTCCCAGCAATATAAAGTTTAGAATGCTAAAGCAGGTACCCAGCACAAGCCCTTTGCCTATGGCCTTTTCACCAATAAATATAAAGAAAAAGCCCAGCGCCAACGCTAATACCATGGCCCAGGAGCAGATCCTCTTCTGGATTTGTAGAATATCGTTACTTTCGCCGTTCTCTTTCCTGCTTCCCCTCTCCATCACGAGTGGTGACTTCCATTATTTGTCTATAGACGGTGTAGCCTCCGCCCGCAATCCCCAGAAAAATAAAGACAGTGATAAAAAGCCCCTTTGTATTGAGCCATTTGTCAAGATAATAACCAATGGCAAAACAGAAAAGGATCGAGCCCGCCATGGTCAACCCGAGTTGGGAGACTATAGCTATATCATCCATAAATTTCCCGTGTTTCTTTAAATCAAAAAGCCTGCGCACTCAGATCTATCTCGGGGAAAGAGGATAATCAGAAGACTCTCAGGGGTTATTCATCCGATGCTCTATAATTGCTTGCATCGGTCGCCAAAAAGGGCTGTGGTTCAACCCTTTCTGGAATTCAACCCTGTCCATGGGCAGCCTGCAATACCACTACCCCTAACTTTCGGCGCTAATCTATAGATCAATGTCTCCCGCGTGTCAAGTCGAAAAATCATTGGCATTCATTTTGAGTGACCTCTCCCCCAAAGCCGTTCGGTTCATGCAATTTTTGAATAAGTTAAAAGAAAACCATCGGGACGGCTAAGCAGGGCGGTGGGGACAATTTAGGTGGCTGGTTCGTGGGCAGTGAAAAGTTCCCTCAGGATCATTTTTTCATCTCTTCCAGCTCTTTGCTAAGAAAGCTGACCTCATGCCTTACCCTGCTGTCGGTCTCCATTTTGCGGGCAATCACCTCGGAGGCATAAAGGATGGAAGAATGACTGCGATTGACCGTCTCACCAAGCTTTTCGAGGGTCTCATCAGTGTGGCAGCGGCATAGATATGCGTAGATATTTCTGGGATAGGCGTAAATCCTTTTTCTGGAGTTGGAGCCCAACATATCAGACTCGACCTTGTAATACCTGCAGACAAGCTTATGGATTTGTTTGGGTGTGATTGACCATTCACTTGAGACAAGGCTGCTGACAACGTCCTTGGCCATGGACAGATCAATCTTGGCATATAACAGGTCGGACCTGGCTTTGAGACATTTGACAACACTTTCCAGTTGACGAATATCCCTTTTGAGGTGCCTTGCAAGGAAATGGCAGATCTCCTCAGAGAGGACAACGTTTTGATCAGACGCCTTCTTCACCAGGATTTTTGTACGGGTCTCGTAATCCGGATCGGCAATAGTGGTCACCAGCCCCGAGATGAATCGAGACGAAAGCCCTTTCGAGATACGGGGGATATCTTTTGGGGGGAGGGAACTGGTATATACGATATTCTTATTGCTGTTGGAAAGGGCATCCAGGGTATACCCCAACTCGGTTTGCGTCTTTTCTTTACCGCTCAAAAAATGGATCTCTTCAAGAAGAAGAACATCGCATAGTTTTCGATACTTCTCTTTAAATTCCTCAATCCGCTTGTTCTTCAGAGAGAAAATCATCTCATTGGTAAAATCCTCTGCCGTTACATAATGGACCCGGCTATCAGGCTTCTCCTCCAGGATGGCATGACCCACTGCATGAGACAGATGGCTCTTCCCCAAACCGGTATTTGCAAGGATCAGCAGCGACTGGTAATTCGAAGCGGCCCCGTGAGCCAGGGCTTTTGACGCGGAGTAGGCAAATTCGTTACACGGCCCTACTATAAATTGGTCAAAGGTAAACCTTGTGTTTAGCCTAAGATTCCCGTTCCTTTTTTGTCGGGCTATATTTGGAAACGTAAGTTGTTTGGCGTCACGGATAAAATCAGGGGGAACGGTCTCTTTCCTGACGGGATTTACTTTTAGGACCACCTCGAGCTTCTCAGACAGTATATTTGCGAGCTTCTCCTCAATGATCCGCACATAGTTCTCAGCCACCCAGTTTCGTGAAAACTTATTGGGGCATCCGAGGAAAACGGACCTTTCCTTACTGTCAATAAATGTGATGGGCCGTATCCACAGGGAAAAGGTGTTTTTCGGCAACTCGGTGCTTATCTGGTTTTTGATCTCTTCCCAAATGGTCTTCATTAAGGACTCCCTGCTGGTCAGAAAAAAAGGTGAGTTGCTGTCGGTTGAGGTTTCAACGAGGTGGTCTTAAGATTGCGTATAGTTTTACGTGAAGGGAACATATGCCGTCAAAGAGGATGTCCTGAAACCAACATTTAACCCCACATTTTTTCTTGACATACGATAACTCCCAGTCTTCACAGAACAAATCTCCTGTAGGCCTGTAACCTATCGAGAAAAAAGATTAATTCGAAATACCTTTTTTGGTTGATATTTCAAGAAGTTAAAATATTTCAATTTTTTGTGAATAACTTTGTTAACAATTCATATCTTCGAATTTCTCTGTTTTTTGACCTTTTTTAAAGATTTTCATTTTTTTTCCTAAAGTTTCTCGATTTCCCCAGTGCCCTCTTTTGGGAGCGGTTAAAGGTAAAATTTCCCTATAACCCTTAACATATTGTAATCCATATAAAACATCTCATATAATCTTTTCTGGAATTCCCTGAACGCTACCTCAAAAAAATAATTCAGAATAAAAATAAATTTTTTCTAAAAAAGTACTCCAAATATGCCGGCTTTTTATTACCATCAGCGCATGGGAGAATATTTGACTTCTTGTAAAAAAAAATTATAAGATCACCCATCAAAGAAGGAGGGAAAAGATGAATCTAAAGAATGGGACTGAATACATTGAGAGTTTGAGAAAAATAAAGCCTATCATTTATTACAGGGGAAAAAAAATTGAGGACGTAACACGACATCCGGCCACGGCTCCCCATGTCCGGGCAGCGGCCATGACCTATGCCCTGGCAAGCGATGATGAGTATCGTGATCTGGCCACTGCCACCTCTCACCTGACAGGTAGAACCATCAGCCGGTTTACACATGTCCATCAAAACATCGAAGACCTGATAAAAAAAATCAAGCTTCTCCGGATCCTCGGCCAAAAGACAGGGACGTGCTTCCAGCGATGTGTTGGCTTTGACGGCATCAATGCCGTCTATTCAGTCACATATGAAATCGATAAAAAATGCGGGACGGATTATTTCGAACGTTTCAAACAGTGGCTGATTGGCATCCAAGACAAAAACCTGATGGTGGTCGGGGCCATGACAGATCCAAAGGGAGACCGGTCAAAAGGACCGGCTGACCAGCCGGATCCCGACCAGTATCTCCACATTGTTGAACGCCGTCCTGATGGTGTCGTCCTGAGGGGTGCCAAACTCCACATGACCGGAGCGGTCAATTCCCACGAGATCCTGATAATGCCCACAACGGCGATGGATGAACGTTCAAAAGACTACGCAGTGGTCTGTGCCATCCCGGTTGATGCCCCTGGAATCACCATGATATTCGGCCGTCAGGCAAATGATGACAGACGGGACAAATTGGAACGGATCGATGTTGGCAAGCCTTCATTCGGTACAGTGGGAGGTGAGGCACTCATCGCATTTGAAGATGTTTTTGTGCCAACCGATCGGATTTTCATGGACGGAGAGACCGAATTCGCCAGTCTCCTGGTCTACCGGTTTGCCGCCCATCATCGTGCCAATTACGGGGCCTGTAAAACCGGTCTGATGGATGTGCTTACCGGAGCCGTGAGTTACCTTACTCAGATCCAGGGAACGGCCAAGGCCTCTCACGTTCGGGATAAGGTCACCGAGATGATTCATCTCTGTGAGACCCTGTACTGCTCATCAATTGCCTGTTCTGCCGAGGGCCAACCCACCCCCTCGGGGGCCTATCTGGTGGATACAATGCTGGCCAACGTCTGCAAACAGAACGTAACGCGATTTCACTTCGAAGTCGCCCGTCTGGCTTTGGACCTGGCCGGAGGGTTTATCGCCACATTACCGAGTCAATATGACCTGGAAAGCGAAGACGTAGGGCATCTGGTCAAAAAGTATTTTTCCGGAGTAAAAGGCATAGCAACTGAAGACCGGATAAAAATAGCCCGTCTTATCGAGGCCATGACAGGGGGCACGGCCCTCGTGGAATCCATGCATGGGGCAGGGTCTCCCCAGGCGCAAAGAGTCATGATCCTTAGAGAAGGGAACCTGGACAAGAAAATAAAATTGGCCAAGGCCTTGTTGGGGATTCCCCAGGGAACAAAAACAACCCAGGGAGAGTGAGCAGATTTTTTAATAACCGTTGCGTGATTCTTTGCTGAACCTCTGTAAAAGTACTATCGAATTTCCCTTCAAAAAAATTGTGACCATAACATTTTTTTATCAAAATAACTCTGATTTACAATTTTTCCTTGACAAAGCAGATATATTTCACCTAGAAATCTGTTTCTATATTTACAAACAAAAGACTTCACCTGTTTTAACAGTTATCTTATAGTTCCAAATAACATATCATTATTAAGCAATCGGTCACCACTCAACAAACCCCAAAGGGGCTTATTTCGGATTTTTTAACAAACTTGCTACTATTATTTCTTCCACGAACTGTGGAATATAAATATTCTGAGAGATCTTAACCTCATCAATTTGTTTTATTCGAAAATTGAGGATACCCTGATGTTGTGAGGCATTAAGAGATTATAACATCATCTCAAAAACACAATTGCCTTATCTCGCAGAATAGCCGAAATAGGTCTGCTAAGTCATTTTTGTTTTGGGAACAAAAAATCCTGTTGAGGACGAGGTTTTAAATCATGACCGATCTTCCGATGACCTTTCCCCAAATTCTCATCCATAACGCCAAACGATTTCCTCCAACCAAGGCTGCCATTCGTGAAAAGAACTATGGCATATGGCAATCTTACTCATGGCAGGACTACCTTGAGCAGGTAAGATATTTCGCTCTCGGCTTGGCTGCCCTGGGGTTCAAGAAGGGGGATAAGATGGCCATTATCGGGGACAACAGACCCCAGCTATACTGGGGTTTAGCCGGGTGCCAATGTCTCGGCGGCGTTCCCGTCCCCCTTTATCAAGACGCCATACACAAGGAACTTCAATATATTGTAGATCATTCGGAATGCAGGTTTGCCTTGGCCGAAGACCAGGAACAGACCGACAAACTTATGCATCTAAAAGAAGAGATTCCGAGGCTCGAATACATCATTTATGATGATGCCAGGGGACTTAAGAACTACAAACATGATTGGCTTGTGGCCTTTACCGATGTCAAAGATATGGGCCGGAAATTTGGGAAAGAGCATCCTGACTATTTTATGGATGAGGTGAACTCAATAAAGCCCGACGATATCTCCCTCATTTGCTACACCTCGGGGACCACCGGCGATCCCAAAGGGGTCATGATAACCCACCGCATGATCGCCGATTGTTCCCGCGGGTTTCTTAAATGGGACAATCTCGATGAAACTGAAGATATCATGGCCTATCTCCCCATGGCCTGGATCGGGGACCACATTTTTTCCTATGGACAGGCCTTTTGTTCCGGATTTACCGTCAACTGCCCGGAAAGTACCACCACCGTGGTTCACGACCAGAGGGAAATCGGACCCACCTGTATCTTTGCGCCCCCCCCGTATCTGGGAGAATATCCTGACCCAGATCATGATCAAAATGGAAGATTCCGCCTGGATCAAACGGAAGGGATTTGACTATTTCATGAGAGTGGCCAAAAGGGTCGAGAAAAAAAGGATCGCAAACGAACAGGTCCCGCTCGGTGATAATGTCCTGTATCAATTGGGCCGGTTTTTCATTTTTGGTCAACTGGTGGACAACCTCGGCATGCGTAAAATCAAGGTGGCCTATACGGCCGGTGAGGCAATAGGCCCGGAAATATTTGAATTTTACAGGTCTTTGGGTATCAACTTAAAACAGCTTTACGGCATGACCGAGAGCTGTGCTTATGTATCCTTGCAAAAAGACGGGGAAATCGACTCCGAGAGCGTGGGACCACCAGCCTTCGGAGTGGAGATAAAAATATCCGACCAGGGAGAGGTATTGTATAAAAGCCCGGGTAATTTCCTGGGATATTTTAAAAATCCGGAAGCCACGGCAGAGACCCTTGAAGACGGGTGGCTTCACTCCGGTGATGCAGGATATATGACGGAACAGGGCCATCTCAAGATCATCGACCGAGCCAAAGATGTGAGCAAACTAAATGATGGGACCATGTTCGCACCCAAATATATCGAGAACAAACTCAAATTCAGCCCCTATATCAAGGAGGCCGTGGCCCACGGAATGAACAAGGATTATGTGGGGGTCTTTATTGATATCGATTACGGGGCCGTGGCAAACTGGGCCGAAAGGCGGCACCTTGCCTTTACAAGCTATACGGATCTGGCCCAGAAGCCTCAGGTATACGACCTTATTCAAGAAGCCATTCTTAAGGTAAATAAGAGCTTGAGCGAAGACGCAAAGCTCAAGAATTCCCAGATCAAGCGGTATCTTCTTTTTCATAAGGAACTAAATCCGGACGACGGTGAGATAACCCGCACCCGAAAAGTGAGAAGACGGTTTGTCGCTGAAAAATATGGCAACCTCATCGATGCCCTTTACGAGCCAAATAAAGAGAGCGTGGACGTGGAGGCAACAATCACCTATGAGGATGGTCGGACCACTACCATAAAGGCCATCCTTAAGGTCAGTGACGTCAATACATTTTGAAAAACAAAAACCCAAGGCCCTTACTTTGACGGAGAAGACAGGCCATGAATAAAAAAAAGGACCCCATCCTTCGCGCTGAAAATATCAGCATCACCTTTGGCGGCCTAAAGGCCTTGAACGAGGTCAGTTTAGAGATCTATCCCGGCGAGATCTTGGCCATCATCGGTCCCAACGGCGCTGGAAAGACCACCATGCTCAATATTATCAACGGGTTCTATAAACCCGATGAGGGCCGTATAATTTTTGATGGCAAGGAACGGTCCAAAAACATGAAACCAAACCGCATCGCTGCTCAAGGAATTGCCAGGACATTCCAGAATTTGGCCCTCTTTACCGGGATGTCAGCCCTTGGGAACATCATGGTGGGGCGAACAATGATGATGCATTCCAACCTCTTGTCCCAGGGGATTTATTGGGGTTTCAGCCGGAAAGAGGAGATTAAACATCGGGAGGCCGTGGAGCGGATCATCGATTTTCTCCAAATTCAAAATATCCGTCAGACACCCGCCAGCATGCTCCCCTACGGTCTGCGAAAAAGGGTGGAACTGGCAAGGGCCTTGGCCTCAGAGCCCAAGCTCCTTCTCCTGGATGAACCCATGGCCGGCATGAACCTGGAGGAGAAGGAGGATATCGCCCGGTTTATTCTGGATGCAAATGAGGAGCTGGGTTACACCATCGCGCTGATTGAACATGATATGGGGGTAGTCATGGATATCTGTGACCGGATAGCGGTTCTCGACTTTGGAGAAAAAATCGCCGAAGGGACCCCGGATGAAATAAAAGCTGACCCCAAGGTGATCAAGGCCTATCTGGGAACAGCAGAAGAATGACAACAACGCAACTGAGGTATTGAGGAGTTAGATTATGGCTTTTTTCATTGAGGTACTGTTTACCGGGCTGATGGTGGGTATCATGTACTCCCTGGTCGCTCTTGGGTTTGCCCTGATTTTTAAGGCATCGGAGGTCTTTAACATGGCCCAGGGCGCAATGAGCCTTTTTGCAGCACTGGCCCTTTATGGCTTTTTGGAGCAATATTTGCATTTGCCATTATGGCTCGCGCTCCTCTGTACCGTAGCCGTCATGACGATCTGGGCCTATGCCATCGTATTTATTGTCCTCAAACGGCTTGTGAACCGCCCCCCGCTTATGCTCTTTATGGCCACCTTTGGCGTGGCATACCTCATGGAGGGGATAGGACAGTCCATCTACGGCACTCAGGCCAAAGGTTTAAACCTCGGCATACCGGATGAATCATATGAAGTGGCCGGCATATTTATCAGCTCTTTTGATCTCTTTTTTGCGGGGGTGGCAGCCGTATTGGTTTTAGGTCTTGTCTGGTTTTTCCAGAAGACGAGAAACGGAAGGGCGCTCAGGGCCGTGTCCGACGACCATGAGGCGGCGCTTTCCGTGGGTATCCCCCTTCTCAAGGCCTGGACTCTCACCTGGATCATTGCAGGTGTGGTGGCCACGGTAGCGGGTGTGGCCTGGGGAACACGCTTGGGGGTCCAGTTCAGCCTCACCTTTATCGCGCTCAAGTCCCTTCCCGTTCTCATCATCGGCGGGATTGAAAGCATCCCCGGCGTGATCATCGCGGGACTCATCGTGGGTGCCTGCGAAACCGTAGGGGAGGTCTTTATCGGGCCCTATGTGGGGGGAGGCATTCAGACCTTTTTGCCCTATCTCCTGGCCCTTCTTGTCCTCTATTTTAGACCATACGGCCTTTTCGGCAAAGAGATCATTGAGAGGGTGTAATTATGTTCTATAGAGAATGCGGCAATTTCAAAGACAGTTATGCCAAGGATATGGCCATTTTTCCCATCCCTTTGGACAGGTGGGGATTTATAGTCATGCTTTTTGTGGCCTTTGTCATTGTTCCCTTGTTTGCCAGCGAATACTTCATTATGAACATCATTGTTCCCTTTTACTGTTTCGCGCTTTCCGCCTTTGGGCTTAATGTCCTGGCCGGATATGCCGGCCAGGTCTCAATCGGGCACGCCGCCTTTATGGCCGTCGGGGCCTACAGCTCATTTATCCTGTACGGCCGGTACGGGGTTCCCCTGATCCCCAGCATCATTAGCGGGGGGTTGATTGCCTCTATTGTGGGGACGTTCTTCGGGCTCCCATCTCTCAAGATCAAGGGATTCTATTTGGCGATTTCCACTCTGGCCTCGCAGTTTATCATCGAATGGGTTATCGTCCATGTGCACTGGATAAGCGGCGGGGTTTTTGGAACCATTGAGGCGCCGGAGATGTTTATCTTTGGATTCTCTTTGGATGCGTATGTCAGTAAATATTATCTGGTCCTCTGTATAATGGTCGTGCTTATGACATTTGGTAAAAACCTGGTGCGCGGACAGCTTGGAAGAAACTGGATGGCCATCCGGGACGTGGACTATGCAGCCGAGATCATTGGGGTGAATATCTACCGGGATAAACTGGTCGCTTTTGCCGTTAGCACCTTTTATGCGGGTGTTGCCGGCTCCTTGATCACCCTTTGCTATATAGGGGCCGCAAACATTGAAGAGTTTAACGTCATGACCTCTTTTGCCCTTTTGGGCATGATCATCATCGGCGGATTGGGAACGATCCTTGGTTCATTTCTTGGGGGCAGGCTTTTTTGTCACGCTGCCCATCGCCATCAACCAGCGTTGGGGACCTTTATGGAGGTGGTTCCCGCTGATATCCTCTCCAATATTGAATCGATTGTCTTTGGAGGACTGATTGTCTTCTTTCTCATTGTGGAACCCTATGGCATGGCCAGGCTATGGCACACGATCAAGGAAAAGTTGCGGCTGTGGCCATTTCCGTATTAGTTATTTGTTATTGGTTATTAATTACTTGGCCATGGGTCATTTTATTTATCGAATGTACAAGTTTTTCTCTCACAACTTATAACAGTCTTAGAACACTATTAGAATCGTAGAGTTTAAAATTTCAAGAAACCTTAGCTATTCTTTGGTTCTGTGGAGGTCTTGTTTAACCGTTAACTTCAAAAAGAGGAGGGGATGAACATGGGACGTAAATTGATTTTTGGTTTATTTGCTATTGTGATTGCAGCGAGTTTTGTCTTTATTTCTGGAGACGTAATTGCTGCCGAGAAAAAAAAGGAGGCCCCAACCCAGTTTGTCGGTATTCTGGCCTACCGGACCGGCCCATTTGCTGCGGGCGGCAGCGGGTTTAGCAGCGGTATGGAAGATTATATGGAGCTGATGAACCTGAAAGGCGGGATCAACGGCATCAAATACTCATTTGCAGAGTGCGAAACCGCCTATAACACGGCACGTGGTGTTGAGTGCTACAACCGTTTTAAGGACAAGTTGACCTTTGTTCATCCCTTGAGCACGGGTATTACCTACGCGTTGATCCCCAAAGGCACCAAGGATCATATCGCTGTTATTTCAAGCGGTTACGGTCGTGCTGACGCCTCGGATGGGCGTGTCTTTCCCTGGGTGTTTACCATTCCTACCAATTACTGGTCTCAGAATACGGCTAAGATAAAGTTCATCGCCATCAAGGAGGGATGGGACGGAAAAGATATGTCAACCATTGGGACCTATCTGGCAGATTTGAAAATAGCCAATCTGCACATTGACGTCCCTTATGGTCAGGAGACCAAACCGATCCTGGATGCCTTGGCCAAGAAGTATAAATTTAAAGTGAGGCACTTTCCTGTGTCCTGGCCGGGCATTGATCAGAAGGCCCAGTGGCTGGACATCGTCCGGAGATACAAGGCCGACTGGGTCATCAACCGAAACTGGGGCGTCTCCTGCACTGTGCCGCTTAAAGAGGCGGCCAGACTCAAATTCCCCAGCACCAGGATCCTTGGTGTCTGGTGGTGCGGATCAGAAGAGGATGTCCTCCCTGCCGGCCCGGCCGCCAAGGGTTATTACAGCGCTAACTGGCACGGTGTTGGAAGGGACTTTCCCGTTATCCAGGAGATTGTCGATAAGGTCTATGGCACGATGAAAGGGCATATCTCATTTACCCGTGTAGGCTCAGTCTATTGGAACAGAGGAGTTTATGCAGGAATCATCAACCATGAGGCCATCCGAACAGCTCAAAAGAAGTTCGGGAACAAGGTGCTTAACGGAGATGAGGTGCGATGGGGTTTTGAGAACTTGAATATCACAAAGGAAAGACTAAAAGAGATCGGCGCAGACGGTTTTATGCAGCCGATCAAACTTTCCTGTGCGGATCACGAGGGTGGCGGACCGGTCTTGTTCCAGCAGTGGAACGGCGAGAAATGGGTCCAGACAGGAATCGTCGTAGAACCCATGATAAAGTTTGTCAGGGAGATGATCGAAAAATCAGCTGACAAATACGCCAAAGAGAAGGGGCTCAAGATAAGAGACTGTAAATAAGAACAATGCTTAAGTTTGATGGCAGGGGAGCGCACGCTCCCCTGCCTCATTCTTGTTCCCATTGGAAAACAGGTCTCGCCGCTATGACGGGGGAGGTTATGTGATGGGGGTGAAAGGATATCATGGCCACAGCGCAGGCGCCATTACTCAAGGTTAATAACATCGAGGTCATCTACGAACATGTGATACTGGTCCTCAAAGGGGTTTCCCTTGATGTCTATGAAGGGCAGATCGCCTCTCTTTTGGGCGCCAATGGCGCCGGTAAAAGCACCACTCTGAAGGCCATCTCAAACCTGGTCAAGGCAGAGCGTGGCGAAGTGACCAAAGGGACCGTGGAATTTGACGGAAAACGGATTGATAAACTTTTTGCGCCCCAATTGGTGAAAATGGGTCTTATCCAGATAATGGAAGGGCGGCATACATTTGAGCACCTGACCGTCGAAGACGATCTTCTCACTGGCGCATATACAAGGGGTCGAGATAAAAAAGGAACAAAAAAGGCCCTCGAAATGGTCTACGGATATTTCCCGCGTCTTAGGGACCGTCGCAACGCCAAGACCGGTTATATATCCGGGGGCGAGATGCAGATGTGCGCCATCGGACGGGGCCTCATGGCAAAACCCAAGATCATGCTTCTGGATGAACCTTCCATGGGTCTGGCCCCTTTACTTGTAAAAGAAATATTCAACATCATCCAGCGCCTCAATAAGGAGGAGCGCGTGGGCATGCTCTTGGCGGAACAGAATGCAGCCATGGCCCTTAAGTATGCTGAGTATGGATATGTAATGGAAAATGGGCGTGTGGTCCTGGACGGGGATGCCAAAGTCCTCAGGGACAATGCCGATATAAAAGAATTCTATTTGGGCCTGACTGCCGTGGGGAAGAAGAGCTACCGGGATGTAAAACATTACCACAGAAGAAAACGATGGCTCGCCTGACATAATCCGGTTTCAAAAACCTGAGCCCGCCACACTTAACAGACAAATACGTACACTTACATCTTTGGTACCAAACAACCTTACACCAAGGAATCTTACATACCGGCAGTACCCTTTATCAAACAGGAATTTAACCCACCAAGAATCTCTGTTTCATTGCACTTCCGTCCGACAAAGGAAAGCGCCGTGGACCGAGAGATATCCAGCGGTGTCAGACGGTAGCGCCCTGCCGTAAAATCCAGGTGAAAGGCGCCATCGGCAAATAAGACCCATCCCCCCAACCTCTTCCGGTTGAAGGGATGGGTCTTATCTGACGATGGCGCTTTTCACCTGGATTTTGCGGCCGGCCGCTACCGTCTGACACCGC
>PVMK01182023.1_pt1 | contig 36337 bp, 30 predicted proteins | sample 1853481 | NCBI WGS metagenome assembly PVMK01 (sample SAMN08533507, study PRJNA380276) | Marine sediment metagenome, whole genome shotgun sequencing project. | reverse complement strand
TCCAACAACGGACACTCAGTGCATTTTGGCTTCCTGGCTTTACACACTTTCCGGCCGTGCTGAATGAGTTGGTGAGAAAAGAGCGTCCACTTCTCCTGAGGGATAAGTTCCATCAAATCAAATTCTATCTTCACGGGATCGCGCTGCTGGGTGAGACCAATCCGTTGGGAGATTCGACCCACATGAGTATCCACCACAATCCCGGGCGTGTTGAAAGCTGTACCCAGTATGACGTTGGCCGTCTTCCTGCCGATACCGGGAAGTTTGACCAACTCCTCCAGACTGTCCGGCACCTCAGCCTGATGTTTTTCCACCAATGCTGCTCCGCAGTTTTTTAAACTCTTGGCCTTATTTCTGAAAAATCCAGTGGTCCGTATATCCTCCTCCAACTCTTCTGGGCGAGCATTGGCATAATCTGCTGCAGTTCGATATTTCTTGAACAACTTCTTGGTGACCTGATTCACCCTCACATCCGTGCACTGAGCTGAGAGCACAGTGGCCACCAGAAGTTCCAGGGGGTTGCTGAAATCTAAACTGATATTGGCCTCAGGATAAGTCTTGTCAAGGATGTCAAGGATTGCCGGCATGTTTTTCATTCAATCTCTCCTCAACTAACAATGTGGCGCAGGGCGTAAGGCTCAAGGCAGCATTAATCTAGGAATTCGAGAATGTAGAATGTAGAGTAGGTACCGCCCACCTCAGGTCTTTATAAATAACATAATCACAGATGATTACCCACCTTCGCACCATTTTTTACTTTAGGCATTTTAGATCATTTTAGTTCATTTTCTCTTTCTTGCTTGACCCAATAAAGCAGTTCGGTTAGCATCAGCCTTCCTCATTTGGATCTAATCGACTCAGAACTCAATTAGGTATTATCGCTCAGTTGAGGTTAGAGGCTTGGCCATGGAAGCAGAAGCTTTTCCCTCAGAAGGCCGGATTGTGGCAGTATCCGTCAGCCACCACAAGGGCATTAAGAAGTCGAACCTACCTGAATGCAAGCTTCTTGAAGATGAAGGGTTAGACGGTGATGCCCACGCCGGGGACTGGCACCGGCAGGTTAGTCTCCTCGCCATGGAAAGTATCAATAAGATTCGGGGAAAAGGACTTGATGTCTCCCCTGGAGATTTTGCCGAAAATATCACCACCTCTGGACTGAAAATTTGGGAGCTTCCAATCGGGATGCGGCTGGCCGTCGGCAGTGAAGCGCTGCTGGAAGTTACACAGATTGGCAAAGAATGTCACGACCGCTGCGCCATCTATCACCAGGTGGGAGACTGTGTCATGCCGAGGGAGGGAGTGTTTACTCGCGTCTTGCGTGGCGGCACTATCAGGCCTGGAGATGAAATTCGCGTTTTGCCACAAGCTGATGGTTAACAACTTCTGGAATTTAGGGATTAAATAGTGTAGGATAATAATTTATAATCTCTCAATTTTTCAATCCCCAAACTTTACAATCTTGTTGACGGAGATCTCTTATGCACCTTAATGTCATCTGCCCGTTCTGCGACAGAAAACACCCTGTTCCTTTTGATTTCGACGATGTCTATGATTGCGACTGTGGTGCCAGTTACTGGATCGGTAGCAGTAATCTACTCGAAAATGAAATGACCATGGTCTCAAAATCCGTCTTGCCCAGCGACCTTGTGCGGTTTACTGAAGAAGAGGACCTGGGATTGTGCCAAGTGGTGGTGAACAAGGAGTTCGATCAACTTATCTCACTCATACAGTCAATGGATGAGACGCCGGAAATGCGTTTCTGTAAATATGACCGTTCCGCCCAGCTGGCCCTCGTCTGGATGAAGAGACCATGAGCGTTTCGGATTGTATCTTTCCCCTTCTTCAATGTATTCCTGACACATTCAGCCACTGTTCGACGATGCTCGTATTCCAATCTTCCCACTGCGGAGTGAAGCGGAGCTGACTCGTGGGGACATTCCGGCTGGCTCTCATTTCAATGCCCTGGCCCCTGGCCAATCGCCCCTCCTTACAATTAGCCACCCTCAAGAGTTTCCTCAGAGAAAAGGCACCAGAGGTAGAGACCGATTGCTATCATCCTTACCTCCAGGTCGGCAATCTCCTGGGAATTCAGGCTTATAACAATATTGCCGAGCGAACCTGGATGGCGGAGGCTATTTACGGTTATCTCTTGAATCCGAAGAAAAGGGCTGAGATCTTGGATCTGGTTCGCAAAGAACATGCTTCCAGAACCAAAAAGGCTCCTCCGGACCTGAAAACTATATCCAGCCAAATTCATCGTTTGCACCAAGGTCACCATTTCGATCTGGAATGGTCGTCCTACGATCTCGTCGGCTTTTCCATCTGCCTTTCGCAATTGACCTCGTCACTCTATATGATCAGGCAGATTCGCGCCCGCCACCCCAGTTGCCGTATCGTGGTTGGTGGTTCCAGTTGTGCTGGTGAGTTGGGTTATTCCTTGCTCGCCAACCTACCCGAGATCGATTTCGTGGTGAGCGGCGAGGGTGAGCTGCCGCTGCTGGAGTTAATCAACCGGATCAAAAAGGATGAGCTAGAAGGTGATGAGTCTTCTGGACTACTGTGGCGGGATGCACAGGGGAACATCAGAGGGGGAGAACTCAAGCAACTGCCGAATCTCAATGATCTCCCGATACCGGAATACCATGACTACTTTCATGAATTGAGCCGACAGCCCCGCCTGGCCACTTTAGTGCCCAGTCTGCCCATGGAAACCTCCCGGGGATGCTGGTGGCATCGAGTCAAGACGGGCTCGGTGGAGCGAGCCTGCAAATTCTGCAATCTGAATCTCCAGTGGCGGGGTTACCGGAGCAAAGAGCCGCTCCAGGTAGCACGGGAGATGGAGGAACTGGCTGCACAGTACGCCAGCCTCAAGTTCTTTTTTGTTGACAACATCCTCGACAACAACAAGCTTCATGAGCTTTTCAGATGCATCAATGATGTAGAGCGTGATTTTGAGATTTTCACTGAACTCAGGGCCTCGGTATCGCGTTCCGACCTCATCCAAATGCGACGAACTGGGGTCACCCAGGTACAGATCGGCATTGAAGCACTGAGCACCAGACTCCTGCGAAAAATAAACAAAGGGACCACGGCTATCCAGAATATCGAGATCATGAAACACTGCGAAGAGCTGGGTATCCAGCACCTGTCCAACCTTATGCTCGGATTTCCTGGAAGTGATGCCGAGGATGTGGCGGAGACCCTCAATAATCTCAGGTTTGTCATGCCATTTCAGCCCCTGCGCAAGGTGCGCTTCTGGTTGGGCCAGAACAGCCCGGTTGCCCTTCACCCAGAAGAGTACGGCATTCGGCGCATAACCAATCACCCGCATTATCAGAGGTTGCTTCCGGATTCCCTGGCGAACTCTCTCTGCTTGATGGTCAAGACCTACGTGGGTGATCGGACCAGACAAAAGAAACTTTGGCGCCCCGTAGCCCGCGAGATTGAACGTTGGCAGCAACGCTACGAATCACTGCGCCGGCAACATTTACAAACACCCTTACTGAGCTATCGGGACGGAGGGGATTTTCTCCTCATTCGCCGGCGCGCCGAGGGTTCTGAGATGGAGACCTTTCGCCTGCGGGGATCCTCCCGCGCTATTTACCGTTTTTGCGAAACACGTCGAACCTTAGAAGAAATCCGCAGGGAATTTCCTCGTTTTTCCCCGGACAAACTTCAGACCTTCATTTCACATATGGTTGGCAAACTTCTCATGTTTCAGGAGGGGAGGCACGTCCTCAGCCTGGCGGTCAGCGAGGAACCACACAGGATTTTGTGTGACACGGGAAAGTAATTACTAGGCACTGAGAAGCAGGCAGCCGACAGCGGGCAGCAGGCAGTCATTGGGTCATTACAATCAATGACCATACATGACGCCGAAGATAAGCACCGTGTCATAGATTGAATTGAGGCCGGCCCCACTACCCTCTTTCAATTTTAGGCACTTTAGTTCATTTTAACTCACTTCAGTTCACTTTAGACATTTTGCCCTTATGATCTGGAATCAACTCCCACAGTTTCTGGTCTCAGGCATTACCAGCGGCAGTATTTATGCTCTTATTGCCTTGGGCTTTGGCATCATCCATAACGCCACCGGCATCGTTAACTTCGCTCAAGGCGAATTCGTTATGCTGGGGGCAATGACCATGATCAGCTTCACTCGAGGTGTGGGAATGCCCGTATTTGTGGCATTTCCTCTGGCCGTCCTGATTGTGATGGGAGTGGGCTGGCTCATGGAAATTGGGCCCGTGCGGAGAGCGCGATCGAACAATATTCTCATCCTGGTAATGATCACCGTGGGTGCATCTATCACCATGCGGGAAGTGGCCATGTTGATCTGGGGCAAAACTCCACGTACCCTGCCGCCTTTTTCCGGGGAGGATCCTCTTGTTTGGGGCCATGCTGCTATCTTACCGCAGGCCCTTTGGATTCTCGCAATCATGCTTCTGGTGGTTGTTTTACTCGGCTTCTTTTTCAGCAAGACTATGGTGGGGAAAGCCATGAGGGCAGTAGCTGAAAACCGCAGGGGGGCTGCTCTCATTGGTATTGCCGTCCATCGCATGACAATGCTTGCCTTTGTTTTAAGTGGTGGCATTGGCGCGGTGGCTGGCATCATTATTACCCCGATTACCACAATGTCATACAGCGCTGGGGTTATGCTGGCCTTAAAAGGATTCTCCGCGGCAATATTAGGTGGGTACGGCAGCATGAAAGGGGCAATCGTCGGCGGCTTGCTCCTTGGCATCCTGGAATCTCTTGGCGCCGGTTTTGTTTCCTCGGCTTACAAGGATGCCTTTGCTTTCCTCGTACTGCTGCTGGTCCTCTTTGTCAGGCCTACAGGGTTGTTCGGGAAAGAAGAGGTTAAGAGAGTATAGAAAAACATTGCGGATTGCGGATTGCGGATTTGGAGATTGTAGGGCCGGTCACCGTACCGGCCAAAAAAAGAAGGTATTAAGGTGAAAGGTTTTGAGGCGGGTGCAGTGACCCGCCCTACGGCTTGATCGAATCCGGCGAAGCCGGATGATTGAACGGCTTGAACGATTTGAGCAACGGACTACGGACCACGGACTTTTTGTTATGTCTAAAACCCGCAAAAAATGGATCTCTTTTTGTGCTCTGGCCGCGGTGGTAGCCCTTCTTCCCCTGGTGGTCGAAGGGGGTTATTACCTTATGGTACTCAATATTATCGCCATCAACGGACTCGTAGTCCTGGGGTTGAACCTGTTAATCGGTTTTGCCGGTCAAATCTCCCTAGGCCATGCAGCATTTTTCGGCATGGGAGCTTATTTGTCAGCCATCCTTACCGCCACATACAATGCGCCGCCCTGGCCGACTCTCGTTCTAGTAATGGTCTTAACTGGTGTGGCTGCTTATGTGCTGGGAGTGCCAACTCTTCGGCTTGCGGGCCACTACTTGGTTATGGCAACCCTGGGCTTCAACATTATCCTTTACATCCTGATGGTCCAGATGGAGCATTGGACTGGCGGACCATCTGGTTTCGCTGAAATTCCCCCTCTCCACCTGGGATCCTTCCCCATCCAGGGTGATCTTCACTTTTACTGGTTGGTTTGGCCATTTTTTCTCATCATTTTCATTTTTTCTCTTAATCTTGTTGATTCACGCGTGGGCCGTGCCCTGCGTGCGATTCATGAAAATGAACTTGTCGCCAATGCCATGGGAGTGAACACTGAGAGGTATAAAGTAATCATTTTTGCCATCAGTGCTGCCTATGCCTCATTGGCTGGGAGCCTTTATGCGCATTACCTTTCATTTATCAGTCCCAAGACCTTTGACATTTTTTATTCTATTAAGGTCGTAACCATGGTGGTGGTGGGCGGCATTGGAAATCTTTGGGGAGGTTTATTGGGGGCGGCGGTGCTTACGGCTTTGCCGGAAGTGCTTCATGGCCTGCGTGATTATGCTCTCCTGCTCTATGGCGTGATTTTAATGGGAGTGTTGGTGTTTTTCCCGGAGGGTTTGTTACCGGGGCTTATGAAGTTATGGTCTAAGAAGAGATCAGACAGAACCCTGATATCGGAATAGGCTCTTACTCGAAAAAACCATGAAAACGAACGGCACCCTACTACAGCTCCAAGGAATTAACAAGCAATTCGACGGTCTGCTGGCAATTGCAGGGGTCTCATTCGCTGTAAACTCCGGAGAGATTTTATCTCTCATTGGCCCAAACGGCGCAGGTAAGACCACGCTTTTTAACTTGATTTCAGGGGTTTATCCACCAACCAGTGGACAGATTCTGCTGAATGGTGAGAACATCACTGGCATGAAGCCATACCAGATAGCCACCAAAAGAATCGCCCGAACTTTTCAGTCAGTCCAAATATTTCAGGAGATGACCGTACTGGAAAATGTGTTATTGGGGCTACACCACCGGTTGAGCAGCGGTTTTGTCAAAGCTATGCTACACTTGCCCGGGGAACGGCGAGAGGAGCAGAGCGCTGGCAATCAGGCCAGAGAAACGCTGGAGCAGTTAGGCATCGAGCAATTGGCGGCAAGAAAAGCTGACAGCATTAGCCTGAGAGAGCAAAGGTGTCTGGAAATTGCCCGTTCTGTAGTGTCCAAACCTCGTTTGCTGCTTTTGGACGAACCAGCCGCTGGTCTCAATATCCGAGAAACCGAGGAAATGGGCGATATTATTCAAGGCTTACGGCAATACGGCCTGACCATTCTTCTGGTAGAGCATGACATGAACCTGGTAATGAGCATAGCGCATAGAGTCGTGGTTTTGCACCACGGTATGAAGATCGCCGAAGGGTTACCCGAGGAGATCCAAAGAAACCCGGAGGTAATCCGGGCGTATTTAGGAGGGACGCATAGCGCAGAGCGCTAAGCGAGAACTGTTATGCTTCGTGTAAAAAACGTATCGGCCTTTTATGGCAATATACAAGTTCTGCGCCGGGTGACCTTCCATGTCAAACAGGGAGAGGTAGTGTCGCTTATTGGCGGCAATGGAGCCGGCAAGAGCACGTTGCTCAACGTAATCAGCGGCATTCACCCAGCCAGTTCCGGCACCATCGCCTTCGAGCGTCAGGAAATTCATAAACTTGAACCGAATAAGATGGTTCGTCTTGGCTTGCTGCAAGTGCCAGAGCAGAGGCAAATCTTCAACTCCATGACTGTCACCGAAAACCTCGAACTGGGATCTTACTGTCTGCCCAGGAAAGAGCAGAAACGTATGGCCAGCTCCCAGCTCCAAGAGATATACACCCTTTTCCCCATCCTGGAAGAGCGAGCCCAGCAGAGGGCAGGCACTCTGAGTGGCGGCGAGCAGCAGATGTTATCCATCGCCCGGGCCCTCATGGCAAAGCCCAGAATGCTTCTCCTTGACGAACCTTCGTTGGGATTGGCACCATTAGTGGCGGAAGAGATTTTTCGTGTGACCCGTGAACTCCGGGACAATGGGACCACTATACTTTTGGTGGAACAGAACGCCTTGGCTGCCCTGGAGCTCTGCGATCGCGGTTACGTCCTGGAGGCTGGCCGCATTGTTCTTGAGGGGAGTCCTGAGGACCTTCTGGAAGATGACGAAGTGCAGCGGGCATTCTTAGGACGGGATTACAAGGAAAAATGGGAGAGGTAGAGCCGAGGCCTATTTACTTTAACAAAGGGTTATTTCATATGCGAAATGACGCGGTGACGCGGAGAAAGGGTGACGAGATCGATCTGTTACTCTATCGCCGCGTCTCCGTGTCGCCACCTTAACCAACGAGGCGAGTTAGCTAAATCTAACTCGCATCTTGGGAACAGCAACCCTGCAGAGGTGCCAATGACAGCCTTTTGGAACGAAAAAATGGAGACTCTGCCGCGGGAGGAGCTTGCCGACCTGCAGCTGGAACGTCTACAGGTGACGCTCAACCGTGGCTACGCCAAAGTCGACTTTTATCGGCAACGGTTCGAGGAACTGGGTTTTCTTCCCGAAGACATCAATTCCATGGAGGACTTAGCCCGTCTACCCTGCACTACCGTCAATGACTTGGTTGAGCATTATCCTTATGGCCTATTTTCCGTCCCCTTGAAGTCCATTGTCCGGCTCAAATTTTCGGCCGCCCCGCGTATACGTCCTCTGGTAATTGGCTATACCCAGCGAGATGTCCAGAATTGGCTTGAAGTGATGGCCCGGCACATGATCGCTATGGGTATTGGGGTCCAGGACATTATTCAGATAGCTTTCAACTATGGGCTTTTCACCGGTGCCTTCACTTTCAACCAGGCGGCAGAATTAATTGGTGCCACCGTAGCTCCTACTTCAATTGCGTCCGCTACCATCCAAGTCCAGATTATGCAAGATTTCCGCAGTACAGTGCTCGCCACCTCACCTACTTTTGCCATGCACATTGCAGAGACCAGAGAACGTCTTGGCATTGACCTCGATCAGACTTTTCTCAAGATAGGTCTTTTCGGGCCCGAGGCCATGTCGCCAGATGTTCGTCGCCGTCTGGAAGAGCGCCTCCGCATCCAAGCCTATACAGTTTACGGGGTCAACGAGATGGTGGAGCCTGGTATGGCTGCAGAATGCCAGGAAAAATCAGGACTGCACCTGGCCGAAGATCACTTTTATCCTGAAATTGTCGATCCCGACTCATGCCAGCCTTTGGCTCAAGGACAGCAAGGGGAGTTGGTGGTCACAACCCTCACCAACGAAGGATATCCGCTTATCCGTTTCCGGACTGGTGACATTACACGTCTGGATTTTAGTCCTTGTCCCTGCGGTCGCACGGGGGTCAGAATGGCGCCGCCATTGAGCCGTTCGGACGATCTGTTCATGGTGCGCGGCATATCCATACACCCGGAACAGGTGGAACGGTTGCTGGGGGAGGCTGCACCAGAGGTTGAGAGCTATCGAATCATCGTTCGTAAACGCGATGGTCTCAATGATCAACTTGAATTACAGGTGGCTTATCCTGAGAACTATGTTTCTGAGTGGTACCACACCCATGCACTTGCCGACGATATTAGAGCTCATTTGAGAAGGGCTCTTGGCCTGGGCGTCAAGGTCAAACTCATGGAGGCGAGTAACCTCGCGGAAGATACGGGTCGAATTGTGTTTGAGGATTGAGCAATGCTGCATGGTTCTAGATCCTATTGCCTACACTAGCTCAATCCCCAAATTCGAAAACCTAATTTCGCTATTCTGGAGACGGACCGATGAACCGCAGTTTCATGCCGAGTATTTCTACCGGGGAAGAACTTCTTGCCTTACAGTTAGACGGTCTTCGCTGGACAGTACGCCACTCATACCAGAACTCACCTTTCTATCGTCAGCGGTTGCAGAAGGCTAACATCACCCCGGATGACATCAACTCTATGGATGATTTGAGCCGCCTGCCCTTCACCACGGCCGATGACCTACGGGAGGGCTATCCCTTTCCCTTGCGGGCCGCACCCTTTGACCAGATTGTCCGTATTCACGCTTCCTCGGGCACCACTGGCAAACGTAAGGTGCTTTGCTATACCCAGAAGGACATAGACGACTGGGCCGACATGTTTGCCCGCTGTTATGAGATGGCAAACCTTTCTCAGGAGGATCGGGTGCAAATCGCAGTGGGCTATGGCCTCTGGACTGCCGGTGTCGGTTTTCAGTTGGGGTGCGAGAGGTTTGGTGCTATGACCGTACCGGTAGGCCCAGGAAATACTGAAATGCACTGCGAGATGCTTGTTGATCTACAAAGCACAGTATTCTGCGCCACTGCTTCCATGGCACTCCTTATGGGGGAAGAGGTACAGCGGCGCAACCTGGGCGACCAAATTGCACTTACCAAAGTCATCTTGGGGGCGGAGCGCCACAGTGAGTCAATGGACCGACGTATCAAGGAGCTTCTTGCCGTTGACGACGTCTTTGACATCCCAGGCCTCACTGAATTGTACGGCCCCGGCACCGGTCTCGACTGCGGCAAGCACGAGGGCGTTCACTATTGGGCTGATTATTACATCCTGGAAATCATTGACCCGGACACCTTCGAGCCGGTTGAACCTGGAGAGATGGGCGAAATGGTAGTCACAACTTTGCGAAAAGAAGGTGCTCCTCTCATTCGCTATCGCACTCGGGATCTGACCCGGCTGATTCCCCAACCGTGCTCTTGTGGCAACCCCTTGCCCATGCATGATCGAATTTTTGGACGTTCCGACGATATGTTCATTGTCCGGGCTGTAAATATTTATCCCGGACAAATCGATCACGCCCTCTCCCAAGTCCCCGAAATAGGCAGCGAGTACCAGGTACATCTTGAACGTAGAGAGGACGGGCGGGATTATATGATCCTCAAGGTGGAGAGGCGGCCGCGATTCGATGCCGATCAGAACAAAGCAATCGCGGACCGTATTGCCCGAGACATCCGCCAACACATCTTAGTGAGTGCTGAAGTTGAAGTCTTGGATCACTCCGCCCTGCCCCGTACTGAACGCAAGAGTAAACGAGTCTTCGATCATCGCCAGTGAACTTAGCATTTCACATTTGTCATTTGGCATTATGTACACCGTGTGGTAGTCTTCAATCCTAGTCATCCAGCACCTAATCAGAAATTCCGTCATTCCGGAATCCGCCGTGGGCCCGCCTGCGGCGGGGAATCTAGAAACATCGACTTTTTCCCTGGATGCCGGATCACGGCACCACTGTGTCCGGCATGACGATTGTAGCTACTTCAGGGCTCTTTTAATATCCCGCAAATGACTAATGACCGAAGGAGGTGATACTGAACTGACTAGGGATGTGTACTTATAATTCTATAAATAATATCTAAAAAGGGAGGTTTTAGTATGAACAAGAGGAGAAAGATTCTGGTTTTGCTCTGTGCCATCACGGTAGCCTTTTCCTGGGGATACGTTGCTGGAGAAGCCGTGGCTGCAGAACCGATAAAGATAGGTGCCTTTTTCGACCTTTCTGGTCCGGCGTCCTTTATCGGCACCCCCACTAAACTGGTGGCGACCATGGTGGTCGAGAAAATCAACAAGGAAGGCGGTATCAATGGCCGCCCCCTCGAACTTGTCATAGGAGACACCGAGGGCGATCCCACCAGGGCGCTGATGGTGGCCAAACGGCTGGTGGAGAACGAAAAGGTCGTGGCCCTCATCGGTCCCACCCGCACAGGAACAGGCATGGCAGTGAAGAAATATCTGGAAGGCAAACAGATTCCCACTGTCATGACGGTAGGCGGTGATCCGGTGATCATGGAAGGAATGCACGGCGGCAAAAATTTCGGCACCGCCAAGTGGATCTTCAAGTCACCTCAGCGCAGTTCCATTGCCGTCAAAAAAGTCTACAAGTATCTCCAGGCCAAGAAAGTCAAGAAAATTGCTCTCATTACTGCCTCAGACGGGTTTGGCCGTGATGGCAAGCGTTGGCTTTCCAAGCTGGCTCCGCAATTCGGCTTGACGGTCGTGGCGAATGAGTCCTTTGGTGTAAGGGATGCTGACATGACAACCCAGCTCACCAAGATCAAAAACACTGACGCCCAGGTTATCATTTGCTGGACCATTGGCCCGGCTGGATCCATCGTTGCCAAGAATGTCAAACAGCTGGCCATCAAACTGCCGCTGGTGCAGTGTCACGGCCTTCCGGATCCCAAGTACATCGAACTGGCGGGCAGGGCCTCTGAAGGGAATGTCATGCCTTCAACCAAGTTGATGGCCTACAATCAACTACCAGACTCTGACCCACAGAAGGCGATTATCTTAAAATTCGTGCGTCTTTACAATGAAACATACAACTACGACAGACAGTTTCCCATCAACGCCCACTCGGGCTATGCCTGGGACGCCATCTACATCGTAGCCAATGCCATGAAGAAAGTCGGAACTGACCCTGCTAAATTGAGAGCTGCCATTGAACAGACTGACGGCTACGTAGGTATCAGTGGCATCTACAACATTACCCCCAAGGATCACAACGGCTTGGGTACCGATTCTATGGTTATGGTTATGATCTGGAACGGTAATTGGAATTTGGTCTATTAAACTGACTTGACCGGCATCCCCTCTCACTCGAACTGGAGATGAGGGGTTGTGAGATAAGGGCGCCCTCCTAGCTTGTTTTGGTTGGGCGCCCGAATTTTTTATATTTGCTGAGATTAGTAGGGAGGAATTAATGTCCAGTAAAGTATATGCCATGGATTTGCGGACCAGTTTGCAGGAGAACCTTTACGTCAAGCTGGATCGGTTGCTGGATGTAGCTGGCTTTGATGAAATTGTCAAAGAAAGGCACCTCATTGCCATTAAGCTCCACTTTGGAGAGAAGGGCAATACGGCTTACATCCCACCCACTCACCTCCGTCACTTGGTGAATAGAGTTTATAACTTGGGAGGAAAACCGTTTCTTACCGACACCAATACACTTTATGTGGGAACGCGGACCAACAGCGTGGACCACCTCACTACAGCCATTGAGAATGGATTTGCTTATGCTGTGGCCGGCGCTCCTCTCACCATTGCTGACGGTCTGAGAGGCAACTCTGAGGTGGCCGTACCAGTAAATCTGCCGATTTATGAAGAAGTCTACCTAGGTTCCGACGTGGTACAGGCAGACGCTCTCATTAGCGCTGCCCATTTCAAAGGACACGAGCTCGCCGGTTTCGGAGGCGCCATAAAGAACCTCGGCATGGGTTGCGCTTCCCGGCGAGGCAAGCTGGCTCAGCACTGTGAGATCTCTCCAGAGTTCGACTCAAAGAAGTGTATCGGCTGTGGTGAATGTGTGGCTCATTGCCCGGCAGACGCCATTGAACTGCGCAAGAAAAAGGCCATAAAGGATGCCGAAAAATGCATCGGCTGTGGTGAGTGTGTTGCAGTCTGTCCAGAAGAAGCCGTCTCTATCCCCTGGGACAGCGACACGGCCCGTTTCCAGAAAAAAATGGTGGAATACACCGTGGGGGTCCTTAAAGGTAAGGAGGAGCGTGTCATCTGCCTCAATTTCGTCACTCGGGTAACTCCTCAGTGTGACTGTTATGGCTTCAGCGACGTTCCATTGGTCAAAGACCTGGGTATCCTAGCCAGCAGGGATCCGGTGGCAATCGATCAGGTTGCTGTGGATCTGGTCAATGCCCAGCCAGCTTTGGCTGACTGTTGCCTCGAGACTAACAGAGGGCCTGGTGAGGATAAGTTTCGCGGCGTCTATCCCCACATTGATTGGTCCATCCAGTTGGGTTATGCAGAAGAGGTGGGGTTGGGGAGTAGGAAATATGAGTTAACCTACATATAGGCCATCAATTCTCACGTAGGGCCGGTCACCGTACCGGCCAGAAGCTTATATCTCACATCGCAGATCGATTGTTTATACATAGGAGACCAAGCTAGATGTCTCAATATGATACCGTGATCCTGGGTGCCGGACCTGGAGGTTATGTCGCCGCCATTCGAGCCGCCCAACTGGGAGCTAAGGTCTGCATTATTGAAAAAGAGCTGGTTGGTGGCACCTGCCTCAACTGGGGCTGCATTCCTACCAAGGCCATGTACAAATCCGCCGTGCTTTTCGAGCAGATGCGCCAGGCCGAAACATTTGGACTGAGTTGCGAGCACCCTCGCGCGCATCTGGACAAGATTGTCAGCCGCAACCAGCGGATCGTTGCAGAACTCCGTGAAGGGGTTGAGCGACTGTTCAAGAAAAACAAGGTCAACCTGATCATGGGGGAGGGGTACGTCAAGGGACCTGGTGAGGTTGAGGTGACGACCACTAATCAGGGTAAGCAGACCATAGGCGGCAAACAACTCATTATTGCTACCGGTTCTCAGCCTCTAGCCCTCGATTTGCTTCCCTGGGATCATGAGAAGATATTTAATACCCGAAGCATTCTCGAACTTACCAAAATTCCTAAAAGCCTTTTCATCTTGGGCGGCGGTGTCTCTGGCTGTGAGTTCGCACTACTTTTCGGTGCCTTAGGCACCACCATTCACATGGCGAAGCGCAGCAAAGAGGCCATCAAGGGCCTCGATCGGGACGTCAACAGAGCGCTGATACGAGCGCTTAAAAAACGAAAAGTCAAATTGCATCTCGGAGATCCACCCGAGGCTGCCGTTCACACCGAATCAGGGGTAAGGATAACGCTTCAATCAGGCAAGCAGATTGAAACTGAAATGGCCTTGGTCACAGTGGGGCGTTCTCCGGTATCTCGGGGGATAGGATTAAACCGGCTTGGCCTTGACTTGAAAAACGGCTATGTCCAGGTAAATCGACACTGCCAGACAAATATCGAGAGGGTTTACGCCATCGGAGATGTTACGGGTAAGCAGGAACTCGCTCACTTTGCCTCCCATCAGGGAATAGTTGCCGTGGAGCATGGATTGGGTGAGCAGGAAGCTGCAGTTGACGAAGATGCGGTGCCCATTGCCATCTTTACAAGTCCTGAGATTGCCAGCGTCGGACTTACTGCCCAGCAATGCGAGGCGCGATCCATTGGTTACCTCGAGGGCTCCTTTCCTTTTCGAGCCCTCGGCAAATCCCACGCCATTGGTGAAATTGATGGCTTTGTCAAAGTAATTGCAAGGAAAAAGGATGAGCGCATAATCGGCATCCATATCATCGGCCCGGATGCCAGCACCTTGATTGCTGCATGCAGCGTGGCGCTAACCAAGGGTGTGACCCTCAAGGAGATGTCCAGGACCATACAGGCTCATCCTACGGTGGCCGAGGCCTTGTGGGAGGCGGTGGAAGACGCAAGAGGTCTCTCCATTCACAAATTGGATCTCGGTTTGTGATTTAGTAGGTCGGGTGGTTTCCGCCTCGGCGGAGTTCACCCGACGCTAAGCTGTGTCGGATCAACCTCGCCCCGCGAGAACGATCCGACCTACTGTCCTGTTGTTAGCAAGCAACTGGCAGCTGGTCATTTGCCATTTCGCATTTGGCATCTCTCATTTGGCATTGTTCATTCTAGTATGACAACAATGATGAGTGTTCATTGCATTAACAAATGCGAAATTTGATATGAGAAATGACCAATGATAAATGATACCGGATGGTTGGTTGATCTCGGTCAGGCCAAGTACCTCGAGGTACTCGACCTGCAGCGGGAACTGGTCAAGCTCCGCCAGGGGCAGAGCATCCCCGATACTCTGCTCTTGGTAGAGCACGAGCCGGTAATCACCTTGGGTCGACGTGGAAGTACGAGCAACATTTTGTCCTCTTCTGAACAGCTTGCTTCTCAGGGGATAAAAGTACACCAGGTTGAAAGAGGAGGAGATGTCACCTACCATGGCCCCGGGCAGTTGGTGGGCTATCCGGTGATCGATCTGGCCGCAAGGAAAATTGGGGTCCGCCAGTTTGTCGACTTGCTCGAAGAAACCATAATCTTGACTCTGGCCGACTTTGACCTCCGCGCTGGGCGGCAGTCGCAACACCGTGGTGTCTGGGTTGAAGACCGTAAAGTTGCAGCCCTCGGAGTTGCAATTAAACGATGGGTTAGCTTTCACGGCTTTGCCCTGAATGTCTCTCCCAACCTGGATCACTATTGCCACATTAACCCCTGCGAGCTTCAACATGAGCAAGTGACATCAATGGCACGTCTTTTGGAAAAGGCACCGAGCATGTTGGAAGTCGGCGATACGGTGATGAGAAAATTTGTTGAACTCTTTCCAGGAGAGTGGCATAAGCTTTCGGCTGCTGAAGTCTTCGGGAGAGTTCAAGCTGGGGATGAGACTGCTCGGGCGGAGGCCCGCCCCTAAGATTCTTCCTAAATAATAAGGGGGAATAACTAAACCAGCTTATCAAGACGCTATGCGCCATGCGCTCTGCGCTATGCCTTCAAGGCTACGGACAACTGACATCGAGAGGAGGCGAGATGACAAACGGGGCTTTGAAAATCAGTCAAGATCACGTCTGGGTGCAGACCAACGGAGAAGGTGCACAGGTAGGAATTTCCGATTTTGCCGCTGAAGCTCTCGGCACCATTATTTATGTGGAACTCCCAGAGGTCGGCGATGAAGTAACCAGGGGCGACAGCTTCGCGGCAGTGGAATCCGGCAAAGCCAGTGTAGAACTCCCTGCGCCCATATCAGGCCACGTTCTCAAAGTGAACGAGAAGCTTGAAGACTCTCCCGATCTGATAAATCAAGACACCTATGGCAAGGGCTGGATAGTCGTCCTAGAAATGAAGGACGCCACGGAACTTGACGAACTCATGAGCAAACCTGACTACGATTTATTTGTAGCAGGCGCAGCTGAAGGCTAATCTCCTCCCGCCTCATTCATCCCTCATCCAGGAGTTACCCCAAAAATGGATGCTTGATATTTATACATTGAAGCTATTACCGAGTTGACGTCTCATTTGGAAATGAAAATGTCTTCCTGGTGTTTCTTCTGTCGTTCCCACCGGGGCGTAGGCCCCTATGGGCCGGAGGCCAAGGCTCCTGCAGTCTTTCTCATTGACATGAACTATCTGGTTGCATTAACGTGAAAATAGTTGAGATTTCAATGAAAAGGGAGGCTATTATGAAAAAGCTATTTATATTAGTGGCATCAGTGTTTCTGGTTTCTGTTCAACCTGCACTGTCAGCAGAACTTATTATTTTGACAGAAAATCTGCCGCCCTTGAACTATGTAGAAGACGGCGTACTGGTTGGCCCTTCTGTTGACATAGTTAGAGAAATTCAGAGAAGGGTAGGGTCCCATGAGGAAATCAAGGTTTATCCATGGGCGAGAGCCTACAAAATGGCTTTGGAAGACGAAAATGTTGTATTGTTCAGTATGACGTATACCAAAGTACGTTATGATAAATTCAAATGGATTGGTCCGGTAGCGAAGAAAAGAGATATTCTTGTCGCCAAGAAGGGTTCAGGTATAAGAATTAACAGCCTGGAAGATGCCAAGAAAGTAAAACGCATTGGCACGCTTCGAGAAGATACCAGAGGGCGCTTGCTCAAGAGTCACGGATTTACAAATCTTGAACCTGTTTCTGATGAACAAATGAATGCTCAAAAGCTTGATCTCGGACGTATAGACTTATGGACATACAAGAAACCGGGATTAAGAACTGTTTGTGACTTGGCCGGGGTTGATTACAACGAAGTAGAGGAGGTCTACAATCTGCGGGAAATTGAACTTATGATTGCTTTTTCAAAGAAAACGTCAGATTCAATTGTAGAAAAGTGGAGAACTGCTTTTAACGAAATGGGAGCTGATGGAACAATAATGAAAATTCGCAAGAGATGGAATAATAAAATACCAGATGCTCCATTTCCGGAGATTGAAGACAAGCCTTAAAAGACACCCACCATAGCCCGGGCACCTCAACCAAGACCTTGCCAACGTGTGGCTGGCGCAGTATGATTGTGCCCATGCAAAACGGTTCCCCATCAAAACCTTCTCCAAAAGTTAGTAGCATTAGCCGTCGTTTCAGTTACGCCTTGATTGGCGTAGTGACCTTAATGTTAGTGGGTTTTGCTGCGTTCGCCATATTTTTCAATGTTTCCAAGATGGAAGGTGAATTAGAAGAACGATTGAACAACTCCTTGGAACTTGCTCAGATAAGTTTACCGAAACCGCTCTGGAATGTTGACCATGATATTGTAGAAGATTTTATCAAATCCCTATTTTTAGATAAATCCATTGTTTATGCCAAAGTTTTGTGGGGAAATCTCGTCATTACTGAAAGGAAGCATGAAAAATTTCAACAAAAAGATTTCTCATATTTTGAATCCTCTTCAACATTCATCGCCAAAACCTCTGATATTATTTACGCGGGACAGAAAGTCGGGACGATACAACTCGTCATGTCGCGCGAGATCATCAAGAAAGAGCTCATTGTAAATATTAGTGTAATTGTTAACTTAACGCTTGTCATAATTGCAGGCATTTCAGTAACATCCGTTTTTATTACAAGACGCTATATTTCTCGCCCTTTATTAGAACTGCAAAACTCGGCAACCGCTATTGCTTCAGGAGATTTGGAAGCTTTCATTGATACCAGTAGTAGTGATGAGATAGGAAGCCTCGCCAAGGATCTCGATGTCATGAGAGATTCGATCAAGCAGTTATTTGGAGAGCTTAGCGATAGCAAGGATAAACTGGAGGAGTACAGCCGGACCCTGGAACGGAAGGTCGAAGTGCGCACCCAAGAACTGGCTCGGTCGGTGGAGGAACTGCAAGCCCTGGGGGAAGTCAGCCAGGCGGTGAGCTCCACGCTGGACCTGCAAAAAGTTCTTGCCACGATTGTTGCCCACGCTGTCGAGCTTTCGGGCACGGAGTCTGGGGCGATCTATGAGTTCGATGAGACAAGCGAGGAGTTCGAACTACGGGCCACACACCGGATGAGTGAGGAACTGATCCAGGCGATTCGAGATTCTGGGGTCAAACTGGGTGAGACTGCGGTCGGGTGGGCGGGGGTAAACCGTGAAGCGGTGCAAATTCCGGACATCCTGGAAGAACCAACCTACCCGACCCGCGAGATCATGAAGCGGGAAGGATTCCGAGCCTTGCTCGCAGTTCCGCTGCTTCGCGAAGACAGGCTCATCGGTGGGCTGGTGGTTCGGCGCAGAGCACCTGGCCAGTTTCAAAAAGAAACTGTTGACCTCCTCCAGACGTTCGCCACCCAGTCGGCCCTGGCAATCCAGAACGCACGGCTTTTCCGTGAGATCGAGGCAAAGGGACGAGAGCTAGAGATCGCCAGCAAACACAAGTCCGACTTCCTCGCCAACATGAGCCACGAACTCAGAACCCCCCTCAACGCCATCCTGGGCTATACGGAACTAATCATTGATAAGATCTACGGCGATGTCCCAGAGAATATTCAAGAAGTTCTGGAGCGCGTGGAGAAAAATGGTCGCCATCTCCTCGGCCTGATCAATGACGTCCTCGACCTTTCCAAAATAGAGGCGGGACAACTTCTTCTTTCTCTAGACGACTATTCAATGAAGGAGGTCGTCCATACCGTCTTCACTTCAGTTGAATCCCTGGCAGCGGAGAAGAACCTTGAGCTCAAGGTTTCAGTATCTCCAGAGGTGGCTCACGGCAAGGGCGACCAGCAGCGCATATCCCAGGTGTTCTTGAATCTTGTCGGCAACGCCATCAAGTTCACCGAGGCGGGGGAAGTCAGGGTTGAGGCCACAGCTTCCAACGATAATTTTGTGGTCTCCATCTCTGACACGGGTCCCGGTCTCTCGGAAGCCGATAAGCAGATGATCTTCGAGGAGTTCCACCAAGTGGATGGTTCCAGCACCCGGAAAAAGGGCGGAACCGGCCTCGGCCTCTCGATTGCCAAAAGGATTGTCGAAATGCACGGGGGCCGCATTTGGGTGGAATCGACTGTGGGGAAAGGTTCGACTTTCTGGTTCACACTACCGGTTCGAGTTGAGAGGCAAAGGGAGCAAAGATGAGTAAGTTGATTTTGGTAGTAGAAGACCAGGAGGACAACCGGCGTATCATGCGCGATCTCCTCACCAGCGCCGGCTATGAAGTGATCGAAGCGGTAACCGGGGAAGAGGGGGTGGCCGCGGCTGAGACCCATCGTCCTGACCTGATCCTCATGGACATCCAGCTTCCGGGGCTCGACGGCTACGAGGCCACGCGCCAGATCAAAGGCCAACCCCGATCTCGAACATATTCCGATCATTGTGGTCACCTCCTACGCTCTGAGCGGCGATGATGTCAAGGCGTTTGAGGCTGGCTGCAATGCCTATGTCTCGAAGCCCTTCAGCCCGCGTGAGCTTCTGGCAAAGGTCCGCAAACACCTACCAGAAGGGACATCGTGAAAACGCCACCACTGATTCTGATTGTGGAGGACAACCCTGAAAGCTTGGATATCCTCCGGGCCCGCCTTACAGCCCACAACTACGAGGTCATCACAGCGCTCGATGGCGAGGCCGGGTTGACCATGGCCAGAGAGAAACAGCCGGATCTGATCCTGCTTGACATTATGATGCCCAAGATGGACGGCATTGAGGTTTGTCGGCGGATCAAAGGGGATCCTTCCCTGCCATTCATGCCGATCATCATGGTGACTGCCAAAGCCGACTCAAAAGACGTGGTGGCCGGTCTCGAGGCAGGTGGCGACGAATACCTGACCAAGCCCGTGGACCATGCCGCGCTGGTTGCCAGGGTCAAGTCGATGCTGCGGATCAAGGCATTACATGACACGGTCCTCGAGCAGTCGGCTCAACTCAAAGTTCAACTCGAGACTGCAACCAAGATTCAATCTCTATTTTGGCCAAGAATTCCAGAGCTGAAAGCGGGAGGTCATATATGGGCTATATCTGTTCCTGCCACCTATGTCGGCGGCGATTTGTACGATGTGATTCCCTTGGCAGACGACAGCTTATTAGTCTATGTAGCCGATGTTTCGGATAAGGGCGTTCCCGCTGCTCTGATCATGGCTGCACTGTCAACCAAAATACGGAGCGAAGTACAAGTTCAAAGTGAGGTGGGCAAGCTTCTCGCAAGCGTGAACAATAGCATGTATAGCCTGACGTCCGAAGAAGGATTTTTCGCTACCATCGCTGTTGCCAGGTATTGGCCATCTAGTGGAAAAATGAAACTTACCCTGGGGGGCCATTTACCGCCTTTGTTGATCGTAGATAGCGATATTGGAACCTTGCCCCAGTTAAAGGGAATGTCCTTGGGCGTCGCACCGGATGTTCGTTACGAGCAAAAGGAAATTTTACTGTCTCCTGGAGAATCCATTCTCTTTTTTACAGATGGAGTGATCGAAGCAGAGAATGAAAACAAAGACCTATTTGGAAATGATCGCTTGGCCGCCTATATAAGGAATGCAAACGGACCGCCGTGGGGTAAGGGCCTCTTAGAATTGATAAGCCGCTGGCGGGGGGATTCGAGTCCAAATGACGATTTAACAATTTTGGAGATTTGGCGAGATTGAAAGCTAGCCCTGATATTTCATGAATTGCTGTCGCGAGAAAACGACACCATCCCGCCTTGACTTCACAACTCGATCGGATCAAGTGGTTGGTGCTGTAAGGCCAGGGTAATGTTTAGACGCTCCCGCATGTGGTGATCGAGTATGCTGTTGAATGTCTCTAGTACCATATCTGAGGAATTGTTGGTTTCGCTCATGTGGGCCAGGATTACTTCTTTGAGATTTTCGCTGAACACCCGGCTGAGAACATCCACCGACTGTTCATTGGAAAGATGTCCGATGCGGCTCTTGATCCGTTGTTTCACCGGCCAGGGATAGGGGCCGTTCTTCAGCATTTCCATATCATGGTTTGCCTCCAAGATCAGCACGGAGCAGTGCTCGAGATGTCGATACACCAGTTTGGTAGCCGCACCCAAGTCAGTGCAAACCCCTATTTTCACCGAGCCATTCGCCAGGGTAAACCCTACTGGGTCGACGCCATCGTGTGAGATAGCGAAAGGATGAATGGTAACATCTTCAATGCAGAAGTTCCGTCCGGTGACAAACTCTTCTTTCTGATCCAGCCGCCCCACCGAATCCGGTAGATGTAGATAGGTTTGCTTGTTCAGGTAGACCGGCAGTTCATATCGCCGTGATAGGGTGCCCACGCCGCGAACATGATCGACATGCTCATGGGTCACCACAATACCATCCAGGTCTTTAGGGCTGGCACCAATACTGAGCAGGCGGCGCTCTATCTCCCGAGCACTCAAACCACCATCGACCAACAGACGCGCCCTCGCCGTGGCAACATAGGTGCTGTTACCCCGAGACCCACTTGCTAGCACAGTAACCTTGATACTCACCTCACCCCTCAGTGGGATTTCTTGTAGGTCGGGTGGTTTCCGCCTCGGCGGAGTTCACCCGACGACAATTGTGTCGGATCAACCTCGCCAAGGCGAGAACGATCCGACCTACCAATTCCCAAATTCTATCTCCCTGTGTGTCCAAACCCCCCTTCGCTCCGGTCGGTCTCGTCCAGGTCTTCCCTCAGATCCCACTGGGCCCTGTAAACTCGACTGATAATCATCTGGCCAATTCTGTCGCCCCGGTGGATGGTGAAGGACTTCTTTCCCAAATTGATCAGCGCCACCTTAATTTCTCCCCGGTAATCGCTATCTATGGTTCCGGGTGCATTGATCACTGCCAGACCGTGCTTTATAGCCAAGCCACTTCGCGCTCGTATCTGCCCCTCGAAGCCTGCAGGAATTGCCACAGCTAACCCGGTTGGGACCAAGGCAACCTCTTGAGGTTGGATGGTCAAGTCTCCATATATAGCAGCAAAAAGATCCATGCCGGCTGCCCGATCACTCATATATTGAGGGAGTGGCAGATCTGCATCAAGCTCCCCCCGCACGCGGCGGATGGGGATGGAGAGAAGGCCACTCTGAGGATTTGTGCTCGGGTTCACCGGATCACTCAGGGAAAAGTTCTAAACAGTAAAGTGTAGGAGTATTGGAATAAAGAAAGATATCAAATTGCAAGCAGCAAATCTCAGGTTTCAGGTTTCAGGTGTCAGCACACGCGGAGGTTTCAGTGTTCAGTGTTCAGGTTTCAGTGTTCCCGCCTTCGCCTCAAGCGCTTTGGCGCGGCAAGCAGTGTTCCCCGCTGCCGCTTCTCTTTAGACGGGATCTTCAACAGGTTTCAGTTTCTATGTTTCTTTTTCCTGACACCTGACACCTGACACCCGAAACCTCAGCGGCTGCAGTTTCAGATTTTTATGAGAGACGCTCAGAGTGTTGGGGGCTAGGGTCAGTTTTCATCAAAGGTCTAAGTAGGTTTGGTCCACATCGAGCCCATTCACCTGCCCCAGAAGTACCAGGGACATGACCTCTGGCTGAAAAATCTGCTGAGCTAGAGCCTGAATATCCTCCACCGTAACCCGTTCAAGATCAGCCTCTATTTCCTCATAGGTCACGTAACGCTCGAAGATCATTTCGTTCTTGGCCAGACGGCTCATGCGATTGTCGGTATTTTCCGCGGCCAGGTAGATTCCGCCTTTGATATGCTCTTTGGCAGCACGAAGCTCAGTGTCGCTGATAGGCTCGCGTTTGAAGCGGCTGAGTTCTTGGCGAATCAACTCCAGGGTTTCCTTGATGTTGTCGGGTCGCACTGCACCGTAGATTCCCATCATGCCCGTATCGGTTTGAGAAGAGAGAAATGAATAGATGGAGTACGCTAAGCCGCGGCGTTCTCGCACCTCCTGAAAAAGACGAGAACTCATACTACCGCCGAGGATTACGTTAAGGAGACTGCAACAGTATCGCTCTTTTTCATGCAGAGAGGTCCCTCGAGTGCCAAGACAAAGATGGATCTGTTCAATATCCTTGGGATAGAGGTCTACGCGAGAATTAGCCCCGGGGGGTGTACGGTCAAAACTATGCCCGTGTCTTTCAATCTTGCTGAAGGCCGGCCCCACTAGTTCAAGGAATTCTTGGTGATTCACATTGCCGGCGGCAGACAACACAATCCGATCTGGATGGTAGCCACGGTTCAGGTACCCCAGAATCATCTCGCGGGTAAAGCTCTTTACTGTTTGGACGTTACCAAAGATAGGGCGGCCCAGGGGATTTCCGTCCCAGAAGTTCTGATTAAACAATATGTGAACATACTCATCAGGTGTATCCTCCACCATATTGATTTCTTGGAGGATCACTTCTCGCTCGCGCTCAACTTCCACCTGATCAAATACTGATTGCAGGAAAATATCGGAGAGTATCTCTACGACAAGTGGCAGATGGGCGTCGAGAACCTTGGCATGAAAGCACGTATTTTCTTTACTGGTAAAGGCATTGGACATGCCACCCACAGCATCAAGCTGTTTGGCAATCTCCAGAGCACTTCTCTTCTGTGTGCCTTTGAAAAGCATGTGCTCGATAAAATGGGTTAGGCCGCTTTCATTCTCCTGTTCGTCTCGTGAACCCACATTCAGCCAGATACCCATTGAGACGGAGTGGAGATGGGAAATCCGCTCAGTCACCACCCGCATGCCATTGTCCAGAACCGTTTTATTATACAAGCGCTAGTCCCTCTCGCTGGTTGTGTCTGTTGTCCGTTGAACCATTGAAAACTGCAGTTAATCCAGTAGGTCGGGTGGTTTCCGCCTCGGCGGAGTTCACCCGACGCTTAGCTGTGTCGGATCAACCTCGCCCCGCGAGAACGATCCGACCTACTAATTCCGAGCCTTGCTAATAGACTCACCTAAGGCAGCCTTGCGGCTAAGACGGATACGTCCATCTCTGTCGATCTCCAACACCTTGACCAGGACCTCGTCTCCTTCGTTGAGAACGTCTCTCACCTTCTGAACTCGTTCATGATCCAGCTGCGAAATGTGGACCAGGCCATCTGTGCCAGGAAGTATCTCCACGAAAGCCCCGAAGTCAGTTATTTTCCGCACCTTGCCCAAGTAGAGACTACCAACTTCAGCCTCAGCCGTAAGTTTCCCTATCATCTCTACCGCCATGTTACAGCCGGCAAGGTCAGGGCTCATGATGGTCACTTTGCCATCGTCTTCGACGTCAATCTTGGTGTTGGTTTCGGCAATAATCTGGCGGATGACCTTGCCGCCAGGACCTATGATGTCACGGATTTTGTCGGGATGTATTTCAATAGACAAAACTCGGGGTGCAAAAGGTGAAAGTTCCGGGCGCGCCCCTGAAATTTTCTTGTTCATCTCCTCCAGAATAAACAGTCGACCTTCCTTGGCCTGAAAGAGGGCCTGACGCATGACATCCTTCGAGACGCCAGCCACTTTGATGTCCATCTGCAGAGCTACAACACCTTCGGCACTACCGGTCACCTTGAAGTCCATATCTCCCAGGTGGTCTTCGTCACCAAGGATATCGCTGAGGATGGCTGTCTGATCACCCTCCATAATCAGCCCCATGGCGATCCCGGCCACAGCCTTCTCCAACGGTACCCCTGCATCCATCAGAGCAATAGAGCTGGCGCACACCGAGGCCATGGAAGAAGACCCATTGGATTCCAACACCTCGGCTACCACCCTCACAGTGTAAGGAAAACCATCATGCGAGGGCATGACGGCTTTCATGGTTCGTTCTGCCAGAACCCCGTGTCCAATTTCTCGTCTGGTTGGCCCGCGGAGGAACTTCGCCTCCCCGACACAGTACGGCGGGAAATTGTAGTGAAGCATAAAGTTTTTGAACTCATCACCCGCCAGGGACTCAACCCTCTGCTCGTCGGACGAGGAACCCAAGGTTACTACTGAAAGTACTTGAGTCTCGCCGCGAGTAAAAAGCCCGGAGCCGTGGGCACGCGGTAACATGCCGATCTGGCAATCAATGGACCGTACGTCTGTGGTAGCTCTGCCATCAATTCTCTTTTTTTGGCTGATGATCATGTCGCGCACGTATTTTTTCTCGACATTATGGATCATTTCCCGGACTTCTGACTCCCGCTCCGCAAAATCAGGCCCGAGTTCCTCCATCACTTCCAGAACTATGGCCCGCCGCTTCTCATAGCGCTCATCTTTGACGGCAATGTTATTGGCCTCCTCGACTCGCTTCTGGGACAGCTCTGCCACCCGAGTCGCGAGAGACTCATCCTCTATGGGAGGCTCAAAGGGCCTCTTGCTCTTGCCACAGCGGGACTTGAGCGTTTCCTGCATTTCTAGGATGGGCTGAATCGCCTCATGCGCGAAGAAGAGCGCCTCCAATAAATCATCCTCACTTACAAACAGGGCGCTACCTTCAACCATGACAATGCCTTTATGGTTGCCGGCCACCACCAGATCGAGGTCGCTATTTTCCAACTGAGCCGCAGTAGGGTTGACAGCCAGTTCGCCATTGGACCGGCCGACCCGAACAGCCCCGATAGGTCCTTCAAAGGGAAGGTCGGAAATTTCCAGGGCCGCGGAAGCGCCCACAAGTGCCACCGTGTCCGGATCGATCTCGGGATCAGCGGAGAGCACCGTCGCAATCACCTGAAGTTCTTTTCGGTATTTTTTGGGAAATAGCGGCCGAATTGGCCGGTCGATAAGGCGGGATCTTAGGGTTTCTCTTTCGCTGGGTCGACCGATTTCACGCTTGAAATACCCTCCGGGAATACGACCCGCCGCGAAACCCTTTTCCATGTAATCAACACTGAGCGGTAAAAAATCAATGCCTTTCCGGGTCCTTTCATCACCGACTGCAGTCACCAGTATCACGGTGTCACCGTAGCTGACGATTACCGCACCACTGGCCTGTTTTGCCATCTGCCCGGTTTCTAACCTCAATTTTCGGCCACCCAGTTCTATCTCTACAACTTCTTTCATAATTTTACTTCCTTTACTGCCCCAACCCTATCATGCAGAGAGAGCAAGAGCTGCTTGTTCTCGAGCCAATGCCGGATTGGCAGGCTCGCTCTCAGCCTTGGCAAGGCCAAGACAAATTTCTGAAATTTCCCCAGTCTGTGCCTGGGTTCCATACTCGAATGCTTTCCCGATGGACTGCCGCACAAACCATAAGCAGACCCCTACAAACGGTCTCCGCCAAACCTCTTTAACGGCGAAGCCCCAATCGTTTTATAACCTCTCGGTATCTACTCACATCTTTTCTCTTAAGATAATCTAAGAGTCGGCGGCGTTGTCCCACCAACTTCAGCAGGCCCCGCCGGGAATGATGGTCTTTCTTGTGAGTCTTGAAATGTTCAGTGAGATAGCTAATGCGTTCACTGAGCAACGCTACCTGCACTTCTGGAGAACCGGTATCGGTCTCATGCGTCTTGAAATCCTCTATTACTTCCTTTTTCCTTTCAGCATTCTGTGCCACCGTTAAAACCTCCTCGTGCTTCGACCTTGACCATTATCGTTTTCGCAAAGAAAGTGCATATTTTTCCGAAAACCCTCAGTTTAACCTACTAACCCGTACCAAAAACCCGCAGAGTCTTAAATGTGACTCCCCCTTCCTGCCTATCGTTAGCAACCTTGGCCGCTTTAGAAACCATTGCCACCAGGTTATTATCGGGGTCCAAAACCTTATACGAACCTGCAGGCCAATCTGGGCTGGACCCAGGGTCAAGAAACTGGATCGAGTCCAGGGTGGAACCTCGGCGTATTCTCTTGGCATCCAGGGGCGAGACTCGCAGCTCAGGATAACAATCTAACGCCTGTGCTGAAGTCATCAGCAACTGGTGCAACTCACCCCTCGCCATGCTTTCTTCAAGTTGTTCCAGGGTTACAGCCTGTCTCAAGTTAAATCCACCACTTGCCAACCGTCGCAACTGGCTCACGTGCCCATTACAGTTCAGGTGGCGGGCCAGATCCACTCCCAGGCTCCTCACATAGGTGCCTTTCGAGCAGGTGACCTCAAACGTTGCTTCCGGCCAGCGTAACTCGCAGAAGGATAGGTCTTTGATCTTCACTTTGCGATTGGGTGGAGTTACCTCAACACCGCGACGCGCCAGTTGGTAAAGCCGTTGTCCTTTCACTCGCACCGCTGAGTAGCGTGGTACCGTCTGCTCAATTTCGCCGATGAAGGCGTCACAGGCCGCCTTAATTTCCCTCTCCTGTAAGGGCTCACATGGCTGCCGAGCCACCACCTTACCGGTGCTGTCTTGGGTGTCCGTTTCAACGCCAAAGAAAACATTAAAAAGATATGTCTTTTCATGGTCTGCGAGAAACGGAGCAAGTTTGGTGGCGCCGTTAATCAGCAGGATCAGCACCCCAGTGGCGAAGGGATCCAAGGTGCCACTGTGCCCCACCTTGGCAGCTCCCAGCTTCCTCTTCACCTTTTGGACCACATCATGCGAGGTAAAACCTGCCGGTTTATCAACAATCAAAACCCCATCGCCAGTGAATCTGGCCTGCGTCTTGAGTCCTCTTGTTGTCTGCATCCTCGTGCTGGAGCTCACTGCCGACCTCCGACAATGAATTCCCCTGCCTCTGTCAGAACCTTTTCCACAACCTCTGACAACGATCCTCCTAGACGAAATGCTGCCGCATTATGGTGCCCACCACCACCATGAATCCGGGCAAACTCAGCCACGTTCAGGCCACCCCGAGATCGCAAACTAACATTCACCTCATCCGCATCCATCTCCCGAAAGAAAATAGCTATCTCAGCGGTGCTAATCGCCCGGGGATAATTAACGAACCCGTCGGTATCGATGAAACTGGTCCCAGTCTCCTCCAACATCCGCCAGCTCACGTGCATGGCCGCCACCCGTCCGTTACTCCTGAGAGTTAGGGTATCGAGGCTGCGAGCTAACAACTCTATACGCTCTGGGCTCATACTGTCATAAATCTCGCCGGCTACCTTCTCCGGCCCTACTCCGAGCGAGACCATTTCTGCGGCTATGGCCAGTGTTCTTGCCGTGGTGTTGGCAAAACGAAAAGACCCTGTATCGGTCAAAATGGCAGTATAGATGTTCTCTGCTACCTCCGGGGTCAAGGACACAGGAATGGCCTGAAAAATTTCATAAAGAATCTCGGCAGTGCTACTGCACTCTGGCCGGACCAGGTTCAGTTGGCCAAAATCACCACTAGAACTATGATGGTCGATATGGATGATTTTTCCGACGTGCTGGAGAACCTCGGCAGCGCTGCCAATCCTGTCAAGTGCACCACAATCCAGCACCACTGCCACTTCAAAGCGGTCGGGGCCCGATATCTCTCTGACAATTCGGTCCGCATAAGGAAGGAATCGCAAGAACTCGGGCACCTCATCCTGGCAGTAAGCCACCACCTGCTTCCCCATTCCCTCAAGCACCAAGGCGAGGGCCCCCAGAGAACCGACAGCGTCACCGTCTGGGTTTACGTGGGTGGCCAGCAAGAAGCGTTCGTTGTTCTTGAGCTCTTGTGCAATTGTCGCAATCATTCCTGACCAGGTTCCTTGAGCTCAGTGAGCAGTCGATCAATGTGAGATCCGTGTTCCAGAGCAGCATCGAAGTAAAATGTAATATCCGGAATGCGTCGGAGGTAGAGCCGCTTACCCAGTTCACGCTTGACAAAACCTCGAGCACTTTCCAAACCCACAGCTGCTGCTGCCTTTTTGTCCTCGTCACCTATCAAGCTGTAAAATACTCTAGCCTGTCGCAAGTCCGGTGACACCTTGACAGCCGTCAAGGTGATGTCAGCAAGGCGAGGGTCTCTCACCTTCCGCAGCAGCACTTCGGCAAGCTCCTTCAATACGAGATCCGCAACTCGATCTGCCCGCTTGAATTCCATGAGTGTCCGTAATCAAAAATGAATCAATTCCCTCTGGACATCCACAATCTCGGCCAACTGTATATCCTCAATGAAATTGATGGCTTTGTCCAATTTAGATTCAATGTATCTTCCCTCATTGCCCACTGCGACGATACCCAACTCAGCAGCCTGCCATTTATCCTGGTCGTCGGTTTCAGCCACTGCCAGATTGAAGCGTCGGCGTAACCGTTCGCAAATGCTCTTAACCACCTTGCGCTTGCCCTTGAGGGATTGGTTACCCGGCAAACGCAAGCTCAGTTTTGCAATCCCCACAACCATCGCCCCACTCGTTGCCTCAAGCTGAAATCATGCTGGCAAACATCATTCCGACTTGTTGCCACCAGGTTCCAGGACAGCTTTGATTTCTTCGATTGTGTATGTCTCCAGGATATCGCCAATCTTGACATCGTTGAAATTCTCAATGATTATGCCGCAATCCTGACCCGCTTTGACCTCTTTGACCTCATCCTTGTACCGCCTGAGTGAAGCGATCTTACTATCGTTGATCACCACGTTGTCACGCAACACCCTGATCTTTGCTCCTCGTTCCACCCGGCCTTCATTGACCATACTGCCGGCAACAGTCCCTATCCGGGAAGCATGAAAAGTCTTGAGCACCTCGGCACGACCCATGGAGTGCTCTTTGTATATGGGATCTAACATTCCCTCCATTGCGTCTTTTACTTCAGCTACAAGTTGATAAATGACGTCATAGAAGCGCAGGTCGACTTTCTCAGCGTCTGCTAACTCTTGGGCTTTCTGCGAAGCCCTGACGCTAAAGCCAATAGTTATGGCATCTGAAGCGGAAGCCAGCATCACATCCGTCTCAGTAACAGCTCCCGCTGCGCTATGAATGATGTTGACCTTGATCTCATCGGTACTCAGATTGTTCAGGGAGTCGGTAATGGCCTCCAAGGAACCCTGAACGTCAGCCTTGAGCACAATCCTGAGCTCCTTGGTCTCACCCTCTTTGATGCGCTCAAAGAGGTTGTCCAAAGTTACTTTCGTCGCTCGGGAAAGCTCTGCCTCACGCGACTTCAACTGCCGGTGCGCTGCCACCTGTCTTGCCTGTTTCTCGTCGTTCACCACCACCAACTCATCACCAGCCTGTGGCACCCCTGATATTCCGTGTACTTCCACAGGCATGGACGGCGGTGCTTCTGCCACTTTACGGCCGCGATCGTCCAGCATGGCTCGCACCCTGCCGTAAAAAGTGCCACAGACGAAAGGATCTCCGGCTCGCAGGGTTCCCTCTTGCACCAAGACAGTGGCCAACGGTCCCTTACCTCGGTCCAATCGAGCCTCGACCACCCTCCCTCTGGACTTCTTGTCGGGATTGGCCTTCAGTTCCATGAGTTCAGCCTGGAGCAGGATGAGCTCAAGCAATTCATCCAGCCCTGTCTTCTCTGTGGCTGACACTTCCACCATGGTGACATCACCACCCCACTCCTCTGGATTAAGCCCTCTCTCAGCCAACTCACGTTTCACCCTGTCGGGGTCGGCATTTGCTTTGTCTATCTTGTTTATGGCCACCAGGATCGGGACTTCTGCCGCCTGGGCATGGTTGATTGCCTCAACCGTCTGTTGCATAACCCCATCATCGGCCGCCACCACGAGAACCACCAGGTCGGTTACACTGGCACCACGGGCCCGCATGGCCGTAAAAGCCGCATGGCCCGGGGTGTCTAAGAAGACCACTTGGCCGGCATCCAGCTTCACATTGTAAGCACCTATATGCTGGGTGATACCTCCTGCCTCTCCCTCTGTAACCTTGGTCTGGCGGACAGCGTCAAGCACTGAAGTTTTGCCATGATCAACGTGTCCCATAATGGTTACCACCGGATGCCGTGTCTTGAGGTCTCCCTCCTTATCCGGTACAGCCTGTAAGATTGCCGCCTCCTCAAAACCTGTTTTCTCGGCCTCATAATTAAATTCCGTCGCCACCAGGGAAGCGGTGTCAAAATCAATCGCCTGGTTCACTGTGGCCATGAGGCCCAATTCCATAAGTTTTGTAATGACCTCTCTGGCCTTGACTCCCATGCGCTTGGCAAGACTGGCCACGGTGATGGCTTCGTCAAGTTTGACCCTTCGCTTGGCGGCTTTGGGTATGGTGATCTCGGTTTGCTTTGCGTCTTTCGCAACTGCTCGTGCTCGCGCGCCCTTGCGGCCTCTCATCATCCGGCCCGGCCCGCGACGCCTGGTGTAAAGATCGTCCCCAGTAACCACCTCTTTGCGGCGGCTCGGCAGTCCCCTCCTCACTGGCCCTTTCTCACTCTCATCAACTCGTGCTCGCTTCCCTTTTTTCTTCTTGGGTTTGCCCGGCCTCTTTCTCTCCTCGGCCTCGGGTTCTGGTGGAGCGGGCACAGTCTCAACCACTTTCCCCACTGCTTCCATTGATTCTTCAATCTTTGGCTCTGCCTTCTTCGCTTCAGGAACAGCCTCGGGCACCCGCTCAGGTAGCTTGATAATTTTGGCGGCAAACTCTTTCTTGCCTCGCCTCCGGGGTTTTTTGACCTTCTTTTCCTTTTTCGCAACCTCCACATCCGGTTCAACTTTCTCTGATTTTTTGGGCTCAACCTCTGGTGCTTCTCCCTCAACCACAGGCGGTGGCAACTCCGCCTCGACTACCGCTTCAGCCTGTTCCTCGCCGGGGGGTGCTGTCTCTGCCGCTACTTCGGTCTCCACCTCCTCCGCTAGAGGCTCAGCCTTAACAATCTTTCGCCGCCTGCGGATTATTCCTCTACGAACCCGCTTTTCCTCGATCAGTTGCTGCGATCGACCCGTCACCGTGTCACGAAGCAGTTGGGCTTGCTCTTCATCCAAAGAGCTCATGTGCCCTTTGATGTGAATACCCAAACTGTCGATCCGCTCCAGCAGATCCGTGTTGGGAATGTCTAATTCTCTTGCTAGTTCGTACACCCTCAACTTCGCCATTCAACCCCCCGACTTCTATTAATATGCTATCTCCAAAACTTCATAACCGCACTCTTGAGTGCTTGGTCAGATCATTGCTCTTGGAATTGGACGCTACACCTCTGGAGAGCCTCCGTCATGGTCAGGGCGGGATTCCAAGCGCCCTGGGGTAACGATTGTCGAAACGCCTTCTCAAGGTAGGCCAGTTTGACTCGCGTTAGGCACTCTGGCCTCGGGCACACATAACAGCCACGCCCACGGCGCCGTTGCCGGTAATCCAGGCACACCTTGCTCTCCTCATCCAGCGCCAACCGAAGAAGTTCTGCTTTGGCTCTCTTGCTGCCGCAGACAATGCACGTTCGCTGCGGCTGGCCCCGCTTCTCTCCTTTCTTCATACTCATTCTGCGGTGGTCTCTTCAGGCTCGCTGGCTTCCTTCTTCTTGGCCGTAGCCTTCTTCTTCTTGGCCGTAGCCTTCTTTTTCTTGGCTGTAGCCTCCTTCTTCTTGGCCGCAGCCTCCTCATCCTTGGCCGCAGCCTCCTTCTTCTTGGCCGTAGTCTTCTTCTTGGCCGTAGCCTTCTTCTTGGCCGCAGCCTCCTTCTTCTTGGCCGCAGCCTCCTCATCCTTGGCCGCAGCCTCCTTCTTCTTGGCCGTAGCCTTCTTCTTCTTGGCCGTAGCCTCCTTCTTCTTGGCTGTAGCCTCCTTCTTCTTGGCCGTAGCCTCCTTCTTCTTGGCCGCAGCCTCCTCATCCTTGGCCGCAGCCTCCTCATCCTTGGCCGCAGCCTCTTCCTTCTTGGCCGCAGCCTCTTCCTTCTTCGCCGCAGCCTCTTCCTTCTTCGCCGCAGCCTCCTTCTCCCTGGCCACAGCCTCTTCCTTCTTGGCCACAGCCTCCCTCTCCTTTCGCCCGACCTCGTAACTCTTGGCCGCCTCGATGAACTTCACGGCCTTCTGTTGACTGAGACCTGGAAGCGCCACCAATTCCTCCACCTGAGCGCTGGCCAATTCCTCCGCCGAGGCAAAACCAGCCTCATACAAATTGTCAGCGGTGGAATCCCCGACACCTGGCAGAGCCAGGAGAGATTCATAGCCCTCTTTGAGCGATTTCTGATACTTCGCCTCGCTCTTAACGTCAATGCGCCACTCGGCCAGTTTCGAAGCCAACCGCACGTTTTGCCCCCGCTTGCCGATGGCCAGCGAAAGCTGGTCATCAGGAACGATGACTTCCATGAGTCGATTTGTCTGGTCGATGACAACTTTGGAAATAACAGCAGGTGCCAGCGCGTTTACTACATACCTGGCAGGATCCGGATTGTATTCGATGATGTCTATTTTTTCACCGCGCAACTCTTGGACCACACTCTGTACCCGAGATCCCTTCATGCCCACGCAGGCACCCACCGGATCGATGTCGGGGTCTTTGGAGGTCACAGCTATCTTAGCTCTGCTGCCGGGTTCCCGAACCGCTGCCATGATGGTGACAATACCTTCGGCGATCTCGGGCACCTCTGAGCTGAAAAGGTTGGCGAGAAAATCAGGGTGGGTGCGGCTAAGGATGATCTGAGGTCCACGCGATTCTCTATTCACATCGAGCACCAAGGCCCTTATGCGATCGCCCCGCCGGTAGGTTTCTCTGGGCACCTGCTCCCTGTAGGGGACAACAGCCTCAGCCCGACCCAAGTTAACCGTAATACCCCCTCTGTCAAGGCGTTGAACGATGCCGTTGAGGACCTCGCCAATCCGGTCTTTGTAGTCCTCGTAGATCATCTCCCGCTCTGCATCCTTCATTTTCTGGATGATTACCTGCTTGGCGGACTGAGCGGCAATACGACCAAAGGTGTCGGTGTCCAGCTTGATTCCGAGACTATCGCCGAGCTCACAGTCAGGATCCAGTTCCCGCCCTTCATCCAGCGAAATCTCCAGTAGCGAATCCGTTACCTCGGACACAACCTCTTTGAATTGAAAGGCCTCAATCTCCCCAAATTCGTCATTGTAGGCTACTTCCAGATCAAGATCGTGGCCAAACCTCTTCCTGGCCGCAGACCGCATGGCCTCTTCCAATGTGGTAATAAGGACATCCCGCTCGATGCCCTTATCTCTGCTGACTTGCTCGATTATCCTCTTTAAATCCTGGATCATCTCCCCTGCTCTCCTTGTTCACTTAGCCCTAGTGTTCATTCTGTATCCAAAATCTCATTTTCTCAGGCGCTAGAACTCATAGATCAAATTGGCCTTGGCAATGTCTTTCAGAGCTACTGAAAAACGACCTTCAGGAGCCGCCACGATCACCGATTCATCTTCAACTCCCTCGAGCTCTCCCACAATTTTCTTTCGCCCATCTATGGGCGCAACCAGCCGCAGCCGCACCTGCCGTCCCGCAAAACGGGAAAAGTCCTCCTTTTTTCTGAGACGCCGATTCAAGCCTGGCGAAGAGACCTCCAGCAAGTAAGCCTGGGGGATTACATCTTTTACATCCAGAAGATCTCCCAGTTCGCGGCTAATATTGGCGCAATCATCCAAGGTGACTCCGCCGTCTTTGTCGATAAACAACCGTAGCATCCATCGGCGCCCTTGTCTTCGATACTCAAGGTCCACCAACTCCATGCCCTCCGAAGCGACAAGGGCCTCCGCGAGTTGCTCCAACTGCTGCCGAATCTGTGTTTGGATCTCTGTTTCCATATAAAAAAAAGTGGGCATACGCCCACTTCTCTTAGCAGACTAGATTATAACTAAATTGACTACAAAAGTTAGCTTTTGAAGCAAGTAAGATTATAACCTAATGATCCACTAATCGAAGTAAGCTTCCTGCCGGTGACTCAACACCCACCGGGCAGCTACCTCAAAAAGGGACATGAACATCGGCCTGTCGCCGTGTTCCCTCCGAACATTCATCCAACTCAGCTGTAACAATCAGTGGAGCGGGCAACGGGACTCGAACCCGCGACACCGAGCTTGGGAAGCTCGTACTCTACCAACTGAGCTATGCCCGCTCAAGCGTTCCGAAGTCTAATCAATAAGCTTTTTCTTGTCAACCTTTTTCCCATTGCTGATCTACACTCCATTCAGCACCATTTACTAAACCGTGTGGCTCAACAGGAGTTTCCCCAAAAATTGATGTTTAATCGCTCTATAGTGAGGTTACTAACCTACTGCTGGTGATTTGTAAATGAAAAGTGCATCTGCTTAGCTCTGTCTAGATGGAGCTTGAGGGCTGGGATTTTCCCGCAGCGGCGTATATAGCCAGGCTATGCCAGTTTCAATTGATCAGCCTGCCCAGCCACTATGGCAGAGGCTGGCAATATCCGCAGCTCGGGCTGCCATCTGCTTCGGCCCGAAGCACCTGCGCCCGGCAATGACAGCAGGCCGAGCGTAAGCGGAGGGAATGTCCAGGTGGATTTGTCTCAATCTTAATATACTCATACCAACAAAAAAATGGGGAAACTCCTGGTGGCTCTACCATTGACACAACCAGGCCCGTATGATACCCAATTTTCAGATCTTTTAACTGGGAGGTAAGTCCTTGTCTGAACACTTTAAAAAATGGCAACCTTACGGGGCCGCCACTCTCGTTGGCAGTCTGCCGCACCATGATCGGCAAAAAGCCATTGACTTGGTATTTGAGCAGATAGGCGAAATCCCCGCCTGGCCTCAGCTCTCCTCCTACACAGATGAACAGATGATGGTGCAATATAACGAGGCCCTGCCCGGCCTAGACCGCAAGAATGACCGCATTCTGTTTGCCGTCTCAGACCCAGGTTTCGAACAGGAGCTGCTTGCATTCTATGAAGAATACCTGCCGGCCTCAAGTGGCGAGCTTTCTCTGGATGAATCACGCTTCCGTTTCGGCGAAGACACTGGCAGGACCTTCTTCGCTTTCTTGGAACGTATGAAACGACAGCAACCGACGGCTGCTGCAGTGAAGGGACAGATCACCGGACCTTTTACCCTGCTGGCAACACTTAAAGATGAGAATGGCCAGCTCGCCCTCTATGATCCTCGCCTTCGCGATGTGGTGGTTAAAACCCTGGCGCTCAACGCGCAATGGCAGGTAGAACGGCTCAGCCAGTTTTCGCTTCCTACCATTATATTTATTGACGAGCCAGCTCTGGCTGGCTTCGGATCATCCGCCTTCATCAGCGTTTCTGCAGAAGACATCTCTACAATGCTTGATGAGGTGGCCGGCCATATTCACAGAGCAGGCGGTCTTGCAGGAACTCATGTTTGTGCCAACACCGATTGGTCCCTGTTTTTCGGCCGTTCTCTGGATGTGATCAATTTTGATGCCTATACCTATTTCGACCGCTTCGCCCTCTACCGCCAGGAGCTCGTTTCCTTCATCGAGCGAGGCGGTATCGTGGCCTGGGGAATAGTTCCCACCATGGACCCGGATAATATCAA
>PVMK01167705.1_pt1 | contig 36351 bp, 29 predicted proteins | sample 1853481 | NCBI WGS metagenome assembly PVMK01 (sample SAMN08533507, study PRJNA380276) | Marine sediment metagenome, whole genome shotgun sequencing project. | reverse complement strand
CTTGGATGGTGGTGTGGTGGATATCGAAACGCTCCGACAGAAGCTTCCGCGCCGCGCTGACAATCACCTGCGGACTGGCCTGTTCGTCGACCACCAAGTGGGCGGTGCAGATGTGTCGGCCAGTCGTGAGGGACCAGATGTGCAAGTCGTGTACATCGACGACGCCAGGATGCTCTTCGAGCGCCTCGATGACATCTCCGAGAGCGATGTGTTTCGGGACGCTCTGCATTAGGACGTCGAGTGTTTCGCGGAGCAATCCCCATGCCGAAAATACGACGAGTGCAGTGATGAGCAGCGAGGCGATCGGGTCGGCCCACTCCCAGCCGAAGAGCATGATCGCAACGCCTGCCACGATGGCACCGATGCTGCCAAGCGCGTCTGCCATGACGTGAAGCCACGCACCTTTGATGTTTAGATTCTCGTCTCTGCCGCCACTGAGGACCTTGAGATTGATGAGGTTGATGACGAGCCCGCCCGTTGCGATGGCCACCATCAAGTTCGCATCGACGTGCTCCGGCTTCGATATGCGTTCCCATGCCTCGAACGCGATCAACACCGCAACCACGAGGAGCGCAGCCCCATTGACGAGGGCCGCTACGATCTCGGCGCGATGGAAGCCGTACGTGCGCTGCCTGGTTGCCGGTCGCTGCGACCACCCAACCGCCACAAGCGACAGCCCGAGCGCGGCCACGTCCGAGAACATGTGCCCGGCGTCCGCGAGTAGGGCCAATGAATTGGACAGGTACCCACCGACTACCTCGGCGACCATGTAGATCGCCGTGAGGATGAGTGCGATCGCGAGCCGTCTGCGATTCCCAGCCGCTTGCTCGGTCGGCTCGCCGCGCGAATGCCCATGGCCCATCGGTTCGATCGTAGCTGAAAAGGCGAGGCTGCGATCAATCCGGGCCGCCTTGCATTGACAACGGGCCGACTAGCATAAACAGTCAGCTCTGATTGTTTTTGAATTCGAGGAATTATGAGCAAAGAATTGAGGTTTGATGGGCGTGTTGCGATCGTCACCGGGGCTGGGCAGGGGCTCGGCCGTTGTCATGCGCTCCTGTTGGCGTCGCGCGGCGCGAAGATCGTCGTGAACGATCTCGGCGGTTCGGCGGCCGGCGAAGGGAAGTCTTCCGAGACCGCCGACTTGGTCGTCGAGGAGATCAAGCAGGCTGGCGGTGAGGCGGTTGCCAACTACGACTCAGTAGAGGACGGGGACGCGATCGTGCGAACTGCGATCGACACGTGGGGTCGCGTCGACATCGTGATCAACAACGCCGGGATCCTCCGAGACAAGTCGTTCAAGAACATGACCGACGCCGATTGGGACATCATCTTCCGCGTCCACAACTATGGCGCGTACAAGGTGACCAAGGCGGCTTGGTCGATCATGACCGAGCAGGGCTACGGACGCGTGCTCTTCACGACGTCGTCTGCGGGCATCTACGGGAACTTCGGCCAGACCAACTACGGGTCGGCCAAGCTCAGTCTTGTCGGGTTCGCCAACACACTTTCGCTCGAGGGGCAGCGCAAGAACGTACTGGTCAATACTATTGCGCCCTTCGCGGCATCGCGGCTCACGGAAGGCTTGTTACCGCCTGAGGTTTTTGATTCGCTCAAGCCTGAGTACGTGTCCCCGCTCGTCGCGTATCTTTGCAGCGAGGACAGCGACACAACTGGCGGCGTCTTCGAGGTCGGCGGCGGGTTCTATTCGAGCCTCCAATGGGAACGAACCAAAGGGAAGCTATTCCGGATCGGCCGTGAGGTGTCACCGGAAGCCATCCAGTCGAGTTGGAAACAGATCAACGACTTCAGCGAGGCCGAGCACATCAGCAGCGTCATGGAGTCGCTCGGACCCATCATTCAAAACGTCCAAGCGGGCCCGAGCAAAGGCGGCAACGAATTCATCGACGTCGACGAGGCACTCGGGGCAAAGTACCCGGACCACACGTCGAGCTACGATGAGCGGGATCTGGCCCTCTACGCGCTTGGCGTTGGGGCAGCGACCGATCCGAACGATGACGAAGCGCTTCGGCTCGTCTACGAGGGTCATGGTGGTGGCATGAAAGCCTTGCCAACCTATGCCGTGATTCCAGCCACCAACGCGATTCTTGGATTCGCCAAGGAAGGCATCACGGCTCCGGGCTTGAACTACGGCCTCGATCGGCTCCTTCATGGTGAGCAGTACGTGGAGCTCGTACGGCCGCTTCCTTTAAAGGCAACGCTGACCACCAAGGGCACCATCAAGGACATCTGGGACAAGGGGAAGGGCGCTCTCGTCGTGACGGCATTCGACTCATACGACGAGAATGGTGACCTGCTGATCAAGAGCGAGATGACCGCCTTCATCCGTGGCGCCGGCGGTTGGGGTGGCGAGCGCGGCCCAAGCGCCGACATCAATGTGCCCCCGTCGCGGGAGCCCGATGTCGTCGTCGAAGACTCGATCCCCGAGAATCAGGCGTTGCTCTACCGCTTGAGTGGCGATTGGAACCCACTCCACGCCGACCCTGGAATGGCGAAGGCGTTCGGTTTCGAGCGACCGATTCTCCATGGACTCTGCACGTTCGGCTACGCCGCGCGTCGGGTGCTCGAGAGCTTTGCACCCGAAGGGAATCCGGATTTCTTCAAGAGCATCAAGGTGCGCTTCGCCGACAGCGTGTATCCGGGCGAAACCTTGGTCACCGAGATGTGGAAGGAGTCCAACCAGCGGATCGTGTTCCAGTGCAAGGTCAAGGAGCGCGCTTCGGTCGTGATTTCGAATGCGGCGATCGAGCTCTTCGAAGAGCTTCCGAAGCCCAAGGAAAAGAAGCCCGCCGCAGACACCGGTGGTGCTTCTGCTCCTGCGGTCGAACCGACGTCAGCCGATATCATCGCGGCGATCGACCAATACCTCAGCGAGAACCCCGCGATCGCCGAGAAGGCACAAACAGTGTTTCAGGTGAAGCTGACCGATCCGGAAAGCCTCTGGACGATCGACCTCAAGGCGGGCAATGCAGGATCTGGCGAAACCGCCAAGCCAGATTGCACGCTGCAGCTTTCGGAGGAAAACTACGTCGCTCTTCAGAGGGGCGAGGTGGACCCGATGAAGTTGTTCGCGGGTGGCAAGCTCAAGGTAGGTGGCGACATGATGGCCACCAGCAAGCTCGAGGCGCTGGCGGCATGCCGTTCGACCTCGTGCTCGAGAAGGCCAAAGCGCGTGCCGGTGGCGGCGGAGATGCACCGACGGCGACCGCGCCTGCGGCCGCGCTCGAGGCACGTGAACCGCTTGCGCCGAAGCTCTTCGAGGCTCTCGGTAAGCGCCTCGAGGAGCAACCGAGCCTGGCCGATGAAGTCGGGGCGGTTCTTCAGTTCTACGTGCAAGATCCAGATTCCAAGTGGGTGGTGGATCTCAAGAATCACCCACCCGCGCTCAAAACCGGCGAGACCGACGGCGCGACGACGACCATCACCATCGCTGACGCGGATCTTGCGGAGCTCAGCAGTGGCGAAACGACACCGCAAACGCTTCATCAAAGGGGCAAGCTTCGTGTGGACGGTGACATGCAGCCCGCGCACCGCCTCAACTTTCTCAAGGGCTTGATCTAAACTCGCGAACAGGAACACCAAGGAGCAACGATGGGACGCAGGGTAAACGTAATCGGAGTCGGCATGGTGCCTTTCGCCAAGCCGGGCCAGAGCGAGGACTACAATGTGATGGCCGCCAAGGCGATCAAGGCTGCGCTTGCCGACGGAAGCGTCGAATACGACGAGGTCGAGCAGGCGGTTGCCGGTTACGTCTTCGGAGACAGCACTTGTGGGCAACGAGCGGTCTATGACGTGGGTCTCACGGGGATTCCGGTCTACAACGTCAACAACAACTGCTCCACCGGGTCGAGCGCGTTGATGCTGGCCAAACAAATGGTCGAAGGCGGTATCGTCGAATGCGCGCTCGCGGTGGGCTTCGAGCAGATGCAAAAGGGCGCGCTCGGTAGCGCATGGAACGACCGCCCCAACCCGCTGGGCCTTCACGTCAATGTGATGAACGACACGCAGGGCTTCACTGCTGCACCGCCCGCCGCGCAGATGTTTGGCGGAGCGGGTCGAGAGCACCGTTGGCGTTACGGGACCAAGCGCGAGACATTCGCCAAGGTCAACGAAAAGGCGCGCAAGCATGCCGCCAAGAACCCCTACGCACTTTTCCGAGACCCGCTCACGGTCGAAGAGATCCTCGCTTCCCCCGAGGTATTCGATCCACTTACCAGATATCAGTGCTGTCCTCCGACCTGCGGCGCAGCCGCGGTCATCGTCTGCTCGGACGACTTCGCCAAGAAGAAGGGCATTTCCAATCCCGTCTACATTGCGGGACAAACGATGCGCACGGACTACGAGTCGAGCTTCGGCGATTCGATGATCAAGATGGTGGGCTTCGACATGGCGAAGAACGCAGCGCAGGCGGTGTACGAGGAATCCGGGATCGGACCCGAGGACGTCGACGTCATCGAGCTCCACGACTGCTTTACCACGAACGAGGTGCTCACCTACGAAGCGCTTGGCCTTTGTGGCGAAGGCGAAGCCGAAAAGTTCATCGAGGACGGCGACAACACCTACGGCGGCAAGTTCGTCACCAACCCGAGCGGTGGCCTTCTTTCGAAGGGGCATCCGCTCGGCGCGACGGGTCTTGCACAGTGCACCGAGCTCGTCTGGCACCTTCGAGGCCAAGCCGAGGATCGTCAGGTGGAAGGCGCACGCATCGCCCTGCAGCACAATCTAGGGCTCGGCGGCGCGGCGGTCGTGACGATGTACCGCCGCGATTGAGGAGCTACCCAGCGTGAAGAAAGCCGGAACCGACGTCGCACCCAAACGGGAACGCGTGCCCCAAGCGGAGCGGCGTCGGATCACCCGTACGAAGCTCCTCGACGCGACCGTCGAGAGCCTGATCGACATCGGGTACCCGCGTACTACGACCGTCGAGGTTGGCGAGCGCGCGGGGCTCTCTCGGGGAGCTCAGCTTCATCATTTCCCGAGCAAGGCCGACCTGCTGGTCGCTGCGATCGAACATCTGGCCGATGAACGCTCCAAGGAGTTCGAGGCGGAGCTCAACGCGCGGCTCGAACACGGCGACGAGCCGATCGACGCCATGGTCGAGATGCTGTGGGCCACGTTTACCGGGCCGCTCTACTGGGCGGTCATCGAGCTCATGGTCGCCGCGCGCACCGACCCGGAGCTCCTCGAGAAGCTCGAAACCTTCGAGCGCAGCCTCGGCGGCCGCATCTACGGGGCATTCAAGGAGCTCACCGGTCGAAGCGATCGGGAGGCCAGAATCGCCGTCGAGATGACCCTCTATTTTATGCGCGGTTTGGCGATGGAGCGCATTTTCCGAGAGAACGACGCCCACTACGATGACCTCGTCGAGCGCTGGAAGAAGCGCCTTCGCGTCATGCTCGACTGAGCGTCAAGCGAACCATTCCTTTTGCTGTTCTTCGAGGGCCTCGTGCATCATTTGCTCGAGCGCCATCACGTGGATTCGGTAGTGCTCCGAGATCTGGGCCGAGAAGCGGGACTCATGGAAACAGCGAACGAAGATCTCGAGACTCCGCGAGCGCTTTCGCAGCAACATCGCCAAGCGAAAGTTCAAGGAATCGCTGTCGGTGCCAAAGATGAAGACCGGCGGATGGGCGACGTCCTTGAGCAGAGCATCGAGCTGGTCCCAGACTGTAGGGTCTTCGGCGTCGCCATCGACGACGTCGACGGGGAAAGTAGTCTCTTGGGTCTGCATGTTGAAGGCTGCCACGGCGTTCTTGGCGGTTCTGTCGACAACCACCACCCGTTCGAGCTCATCACTCGCCTCGCTCCGTAAGTGTTCCAGCATCGTCTGACCGAAGCGGCCGAACCCGACGAGCACTACAGCATCGAGTGCCGCGGTTTTTTGGAAGCGTGGGGCGAGATGCTGTTCGTACAACCGTTCCGCGGCCATGTGATGCATGTTGAAGGCGTGGATTCGTTGCCCCTCGGTGTCGCCCATCAACCGGTCCATCTCTCGCTTCATTCGCATGTCATCGATATGCGCGACGATCGACATCTCAGGCTCGGCCTCGAGCACCGCCCAGGCCGCCTCGAGATTGACCAGATCGTCGCCCGTCAGTAGAGCAACGCCTTTGGCTCGGTTCAGGGCGAGCAGGTCCAAGGTCGAAGCGTTTCGGATGTCGGCGCAGACGTAGGGCGCGCCATACTGGGTTCGCGCTTTCGCCAGAAGTCGTTGGCTTTCCTGCGTGTCGACCAACAGCACGCGTGGATTCTTCTCGACCGCATAGAGGCTTTCGAGGAAGAGCTCACCGAGTCGCCCGATCCCTACGACGATGATGTGGTCGCGAAGGGTTTGCCGTTGGATCCAACCGGGCCGAAGCAGCCGAAGCGCGCCTTCTACCAGCACCCCCGCGGTCACCAAAGGGGCCAGGAAATACGCGAGCCACAACACGGCTCGGGCACCCGCCGGACCATCTGTGGGAACGCCGAGGTCGAGCCCACCCAGCACGAACAATCCGAGCGAGTAGTAGACATGCGTCAGGATCCCTGCGCCCAACACTTCCGGTCGATCCGAGACGACGACCCCGCTCCGAAACGCGTAGAGCGCGAGCCCAAAAGCGAAGACCGCCAACGCAACGCGCCACATCCAAGCAACCCCGCGACCGCATAAGGAACCCTATCGCAGCGCGGACCGGACGAAAACCCCTTCCTCAATCGTCGGGTCCGTCTATTCCCAGCTCGTGGAGGGCCTCGGGCGTGTCGACGTCGATGTTCACGGCCGCGCTTTCGACGTCGACGTAACAGATCGCTGCTGCGTGGCTGTGAAAAAGCGCCTTGCCGCCAACGTCGCCGGACAGCTGTCGCAGCTCGGGGAAGTGGCGCGACCCCCACAGGACCGGGTTACCACGCTTTCGGCCGAACATCGGGATGTAGATGCTGAGATCCCCATCTGGGCTGAATGCATCGAGGAGTCGACCGATCACGTCCGTGCCGACCCACGGCATATCTCCGAGGGCGATAAGCACGCCATCGACGTCGTCTGCGACAGCCGAGACGCCAGTGCGCACGGACGAACCCATCCCTTCTTCATAGTCGGAGTTGTGTACCAGCTCGACCTCGCGGTCCCCAAGCGCAGCCTGGATCTCTTCGGGAGCATGACCCGTGACCACGATGACTTCGTTTATGCCGCTCTCTTGGAGGGCATCGATCACCCGGGCGACCATGGGCGTGCCATCCACGGGAATGGTCAGCTTGTTGGCCTGGGTCATGCGACGCGACGCTCCAGCGGCGAGAACCACCGCAACGATGTTCTTGGTGACACCCTTCGGACTGCTGAGGTTTCGAGGCATCGGTCGGCCGGGGATCTCTTTGAGCAGCCCGCCCACCCCGAGGCCACTGATGAGTGTAGAATCGACGGGCTCGCCGATGAGAAATCGTCTTAGCACATGGTCGAACCCACTTGGATTGAGAGAGCGGGCGCAGCCCGGTAGGCCGAACACGGTGCTCTCGTCGAGTGTCCCAACCATCAGAAGGTTCCCTGGGTCGACCGGCATTCCCAGGTGAACGACTTCACCGCCCGCCTTTTGCAATCCGGAGGGTATGACGTCTCCGCGATCGACGATCGCAGAGGCACCCAGCAACAAGATCGGGTTGCAACCTTCTTCACGCAGGGTGGCGATCGCTCGGGCCACCGCGTCGGTGGAATGCTCGCAACGGACTTCCCTCCGTACCCGGGAGCCAAGGGCGCTCAAGCGCGCCCGTTGTGCTCGACTGGCCCGTTCGAGCAAGGTTTGGCTCACCCCCGGAAGCTCGGTGAGCACGAGGCCGGCATCGAAGCTCGCGAGAGGTGCGACGCGCAAAGCGGGCTCACCTGAAAAGACGTCCGCCCATGCTCGGAGGTCGCTTTCGGAAACTGCGAAGGTGATGACCTTGACGGTCGCGATCATAGCGTTGGGCGGGACCAAGGAGTAGGCGGGCAACGTCGCGATTGTGATCGATTCGAAGATGTGGTTGCCCGCGTTGATTCGATCCCGGTCGACCATCACCAGCCCCGAACCCGTTGCATGAAGATTGCACCGCCCCGTGCTCGCCTCGGAAGCCGTCACGGACGGACTGACAAAGTGGGCGGCCAGTCTTGCGGCCGCGTTGTCTTCGTGTACGTCGCCCGGCTCTAGTTGAGCGACCATGATCTGCTCGTAACCAGCGTTGCGTAGTCTCTCGACGTCCGTCGCCGAGAGGACGGCTCCCTTCTTGACGGCGCCAGCTCCGGTGCCGAGACGTAGGGTGTGGGCGAGAATCGCGCCCTCCAACCCGTCTGCCTCGATACCAACCTCGCCGAACTTCATGACTGTCCGGAAACCCTAAGGCGTTCGTCTCCTGGTGGGAAGGCCGGACGTCGCCTCGACGAGCCGTGAAATTCTAGGTCTACCGTTTGTCGCGGAGCGGCATTAGAGTCCTCCCTGATGAGGCTCGATTCCCTCGAAGACGTGACGAAGACCCTGCACGACCAGGGCTATGTGTCCGATCCCAGCCTTTCGATGAGTCTGTTTCTGGCGCTGAAGATGCAACGGCCGCTGTTCTTGGAGGGAGCTCCCGGCGTGGGGAAGACCGAAGTCGCTCGGGTCTTGAGCAAGGCTTTTGAAACCGAGCTCATTCGATTGCAGTGTTACGAGGGGCTCGACGTTCATCATGCGCTCTACGAGTGGAACTACCAACGTCAGCTTTTACGCTTGCAAGCAGGGCAGAAGGAAGACCTCGGCGAAATCTACTCAGACGAGTACCTGTTGAAGCGTCCGTTGTTGCAGGCCATCGATCCGAAGCGCGACAAGTCGGCGGTCTTGCTGATCGACGAGATCGATCGAGCTGACGACGAGTTCGAGAGCTTTCTCCTCGAGCTCCTCGCGGACTTTCAAGTCACCATCCCGGAGCTCGGCACGATCGAGGCGGTTCACCGGCCGATCGTCGTGCTCACCTCGAACCGCACCCGCGAGATCCACGATGCGCTCAAGCGGCGCTGCATCTACTGCTGGATCGACTACCCGAGCTTCGACAAGGAGCTTTCGATCGTGTCGATGAAGGTGCCGGGCCTCTCCGAGCACGTGCAGCGCCAAGTGGTTGCGTTGATCCAGAAGCTGCGCCACGAGGACCTTCTCAAACTGCCCGGCATCGCGGAGACCCTCGATTGGGCCGCGGCGTTGATGCACCTCGGGGTGGCCGAGCTCCAGACGCAAGAGATTCAGCAGACTCTGGGTGTGTTGCTCAAGAACCAGGAAGACATCTCGGTGGTCGAGAAGCTGGTTGACGATCCATCGTGGGCGGCGAAAGCCGGGTAGGAACTGCTCATGAAAGAGGTTAGGCTCTCCTTCTATGCCGGGCGCTCCCTCCATGCAGTGGCGAGTCGTCGAGTTTGTTCAAGAGCTGCGCGGCTTGGGTTTGCCGATCGGAGTCGACCAGGGAGTGAGCTTCGGTGAGTCGTTCACTTGGATACAGCCTCTGAGCCGCGAAGAGGTGTACAACGCCGCGCGCGCGACGTTGGTCAACCGGCACGAGTACCTCGAAGTGTTCGACCGCGCGTTCGCTCGGTACTGGGAGCGACGGCGCGATGTGCCTGAACCGCAGAAGGTGCCTCAGGCCCCACGGCATCGGCCCGAAGACTTTCAGCGCGCGAGCCTGGTGTCGTTCATGGCCGAGAAAGCCGCACGACAAAGCAAAGAGATCGAGATCACCGATCGAACCGAAACCGCTACCGAGATCGAATGGCTTCAGCGCAAAGACTTTTCAAAGCTCACCGAGGACGAGCTTCGCGCGCTCCGTCAAGCGATGGCGGGCATCCGTTGGGATTTCAGCCAACGACGCACGCACCGCCTCACCAGAAGTGAACGCGGGCACTTGCTCGATCACCGCGAAGCTCTCCGGCGGGCGGCAAGGCTAGGAGGCACCATCGTCGAGCTTCCACGGAGGGTCCGGAAGGAGAAGACACGGCCGCTCGTGTTGATCGCCGACATCAGCGGCTCGATGGAGCTCTACAGTCGGATCGTGTTGCAGTTCTTTCATGGGCTTAGCCAACAGCTCGACGACACCGAAGCGTTCGTATTTGGCACTCGCCTGACCCGTGTCACGGATGCGTTTCGGCTCAGCAATATGGATGCCGCCCTCGATGAGGTGTCCAAGCAGGTGCTCGACTTCTCTGGAGGCACTCGGATAGCCGAGAGCCTGCATACGTTCCGGCGTTTGTGGGGGCCCAAGGTGCTTCGCCGTGGAGCCGTCCTCATCGTGATTTCAGACGGCTGCGAGACCGGTGATATCGAGCACTTGAGGCGGGAGGCGCAGGCGCTCCAACGCAGTTGCTACCGGCTGATCTGGCTCAATCCGCGTCTAGGGCAAGGCCGGTACGAGCCAAAAGTTCGGGGCATGGCGGCCGTCCTGCCTTACGTGGATGACTTCTTGCCGATTCACAATTTCGAGTCACTACGGCAGCTTCGAGACCATCTAGCCCGGTTGCCCAAGCGAAAGGGAGGTTCGAGTGAAGTTCGCAGGAGAGTATAGGTTCGAAGCACCGATCGCCGAGGTCTGGAAGGCCTTGCTCGACCCGGTCGTCCTCGCCGCCGTGATGCCAGGCTGCGAGAAGTTGGATCTCGTCGATGACGCCTACGTGGGCGAGCTCAACATCAAAGTCGGGCCCGTGCAGGGCAAATTCCAGGGCAAAGTAACCCTGAGCGATGTCGAAGAGGAAAAAGGCTACACGATGAAGGTCGATGGCCGTGGCGCTTCAGGGTTTGTGAAAGCGACTGCCGCGATCAAACTCACCCCGGAGGGCGACGCCACCAAGATGGAGTACGACGCCGACGCCCAGGTCGGCGGGCGCATCGCCAGTGTGGGGCAACGCCTGATCGACGCTTCGGCGAAAGCCATCATTAAAGAGAGCCTAGAAGGTTTGAACGCCAACGTAAAAGCACGTGCGAACGTCGCAGAGGGTGAGGTCGCCGAGGTGGTTCAGACCAGCCAAGCCGAGTTCGCGACCAAGGTGGCAAAGGAGGTCGCCAAGGACCTGATTCCGCCACCGGTGCGCACGGCTCTGATCGTATTGGCTCTAGTCGGCGTCGGCGCGCTGATATACCTTCGCATTCGTTAACCAACCCCCCCGGCAAGTCAGGAGGAGACCTGTGATACCAGCAGCGTTCGACTATCACGCTCCGCAGTCGTTGGACGAAGCGTTGTCCCTGCTCAAGCAGCATGGGGGCGATGCGAAAATCCTCGCAGGCGGACAGAGTCTCATTCCAGCGATGCGGTTTCGGCTAGCCATGCCGGCGATTCTGATCGACATCAACCGGCTGGACGACCTCCGCTATGTCGAAGAGCGAGGGGACCATCTCGCCGTTGGAGCAATGACGCGCGAACACTCGATCGAGGATTCCGCAGTCGTGAGAAGCTCCTACTCCTTGCTGCACGACACAGCAGTCGTGATCGCGGACCCATTGGTGCGAAACCAAGCGACCGTCGGCGGCAACATCGCACACGCCGACCCCGCTAACGACCACCCTGCCACGATGCTGGCGTACAAGGCGACCGTGGTCGCCAAAGGGCCGAACGGCGAGCGCACCATCGGCATCGATGATTTCTTTACCGGCTTGTTCGAAACCGCGATGACCGATGACGAAATTCTCACGGAGATTCGGATCCCAAAGCCGCCCGCCAACAGTGGCGGCGCATACACGAAGCTCGAGCGCAAAGTGGGCGACTACGCCATTTCCGCCGCTGCGGTTCTGTTGCGACTCGATGGAGACACGGTTACCGAGGCGCGCATCGGCTTGACCAATGTGAGCCCAGTACCGATGCGAGCGAAAGGCGCGGAGGCGGAGCTGATCGGCAAGACGATTAGCGACGCGGTCATCGAAGCTGCCGGCAAAGCTGCTGCAGCCGAATGCGATCCGTCGCCCGACCTTCGTGGCGGCGTCGATTACAAACGCGATGTCACCAGGGTCATGGTGAAGCGCTCGATTCAGCAAGCCGTTGCGCGAGCCAAGGGAGGCAAGTGATGAGTGAGCACGACGTAACTCTGACCGTCAACGGCGAGAGCGTGACTCGCTCGGTGGAGGCGCGCATGCTACTGGTGCACCTCATCCGCGAAGATTTATTGCTCACCGGTACGCACATTGGGTGCGACACCACGAGCTGCGGCGCTTGCACGGTGCTCATCAACGGCAAGCCAGTGAAGAGCTGCACGGTCTTTGCCGTGCAGGCCGATGGCGCCGAGGTCGAAACGATCGAGAGCTTGGCCGCGGGCGGTCAGCTTCACCCGCTCCAAGAGGGATTTTGGGAGAAACACGGTCTTCAGTGTGGATATTGCACGCCGGGAATGATCATGAGCGCCAAGGGATTCTTGGCCGAAAACCCCAACCCCACCGAGGACGAAATTCGTCATGGAATTTCGGGAAACCTCTGCAGGTGCACCGGCTACAACAAGATCGTTGAAGCCATTCAGTATGCGGCCGAGAAACTCCAAGCCGATGCGGGAGGTGAGTGATGCCCCAGCTCGATGATCGCAAAGAACCCCACAGCGAGCTCGCTGACGGCGTGTCGGCAAGAGTTCCGACCACAGACGAAGTCCAAATCAAGACTCCAGAAAAGATCGGCGGCATGGGTCACCCCAGGAAGCGCAAAGAGGATCCACGCTTCCTTCAGGGGAAGGGAAACTACATCGATGACGTCAAGCTTCCCGGGATGCTCTACATGGACATCGTTCGAAGTCCGTATGCGCACGCGAAGATCAAGAGCATCGATGCCAGTGCTGCACTCGAGATGGACGGCGTCGTAGCGGTCATCACCGGCGAGGACCTGAAAGCGGCGGGCGATCTCCACTGGATGCCAACGCTGATGTCGGACACGCAGATGGTGCTGCCGATCGACAAGGTCGTGTACTACGCGCAGGAGGTCTGCGCGGTCATCGCCACCAGCCGGTACATTGCTGCCGATGCTATCGAACAGGTGGTCGTCGACTACGACCCGCTCGATGCAGTCGTCGACCCATTCGAAGCGTTGAAAGACAAGGTCATCGTTCGCGAAGACAAAGAGAAAAAGACCAACCACATTTGGCATTGGGAAGCGGGTGACAAGGGCGCTACCGACGCGGTGTTCAACGACGCCGCCACGGTGATCAAAGAGAAGTTCTATATCCCGCGCATCCACGTCGTGTCGATTGAAACGTGCGGCATGGTGGCGAACTACAACAAGGCTCGCGAGCACATGCAGATGTACATGACCTCGCAAGCGCCTCACGCTCACCGAACCGTTTTCGCGATGGTGAGCGGGTTGCCGGAGCACAAGATTCAGATCATCTCCCCGGACATCGGTGGAGGCTTCGGCGGCAAAGTGCCGATATATCCCGGGTACGTGATCTGTGTGGTGGCCAGCTTGGTGACTGGGAAGCCGGTCAAGTGGATCGAGGACCGGAGCGAGAACCTCCAAGCGGACAGCTTTGCCCGCGATTATCACATCGAGGCCGAGATGGCGGCCGACAAGGACGGGAAGATCACCGGGCTGCGGGTGAAAACCCTGTCCGACTGTGGTGCTGCCGACGCCGCGGCCAACCCGTCGAAGTTCCCAGCTGGCATGTACAGCATCTGCACGGGGTCGTACGACATGAAGGCCGCACACGTCGAGGTCGACGGAGTATACACGACGAAGCCACCAGGCGGTGTCGCGTATCGCTGCTCTTTCCGCGTGACTGAAGCGGTCCACATGGTCGAGCGCATGACATCGATCATGGCGCACGAGCTCGGTGAAGACCCAGCAGACTACCGGCTGAGGAACTTCATCCGTCCCGACCAGTTCCCGTACAAGTCGCCCACCGGTTGGGAGTACGACAGCGGGAACTACGAAGCCGCCTTGAAGAAGGCGATGGACATGATCGACTACCGCGCGCTTCGAGAAGAACAAAAGCAGAAGCGGGCCAAAGGCGAGCTCATGGGGATTGGTATCTCGAGCTTCACCGAGGTCGTGGGCGCGGGTCCCTCCAAGGACTACGACATTCTCGGCCTCAAGATGTTCGACTCCGCCGAGATCCGAATCCATCCCACGGGTAAAGCGATGGCGCGCTTCGGAACCAAGTCCCAGGGGCAGGGTCACGAGACGACGTACGCGCAGATCATTGCTGAGGAGCTCGGACTTCCATCTGACGATATCGAGGTCGAAGAGGGCGATACCGACACCGCGCCCTATGGTCTCGGGACGTACGCGAGCCGGTCGACGCCAACCGCCGGTGCTGCCGCTGTGATGGCCGCGAGAAAGATCAAGGCCAAGGCCAAGAAGATCGCAGCACATCTTCTCGAGGTCGGAGAAGGCGACCTCGAGTGGAATATCGATCGCTTCCAAGTGAAGGGCTCGCCCGATCAGGTGAAGACGATTCAAGAGATCGCGTTCGCGGCCTACACCAACCATCCGCAAGGGATGGAAGCCGGGCTCGAAGCGGTCGACTATTACGACCCGCCCAACCTGACGTTCCCCTTCGGCAGCTACATCTGCGTCGTGGACATCGACAAGGGCACCGGCGAGGTCAAGGTCCGTCGCTTCGTGGCGGTCGACGACTGCGGGCACATCATCAACCCGCTCATCGTCGAAGGGCAGATCCACGGCGGTCTCACCATGGGCCTCGCACCCGCGTTGTACGAAGAGATCGTCTACGACGAAAACGGCCAGAACCTGACAGGCACCCTGGCCGACTATCTCGTACCGACCGCGGTCGAGTCGCCCAAGTGGGAGCTCGGCAGGACCATCACCCCATCGCCTCACCACCCCATCGGCGCCAAGGGCGTCGGGGAGTCCCCCACGGTCGGTGCGCCGCCTGCCATCGCCAACGCCGTCGTGGACGCGCTCTGGCATTTGGGCGTCCGGAACATCGACATCCCCATTACCCCCCCGAAAGTCTGGAAATTGCTGCGAGATAATGGGGTTACGGACTGAGCCAACGTCATTAGAATGAAGTGATGGACAGCTGGTACCGGACTGCGAAGGAGCTCGAAGCCAAAGGGGAGAGTTTCGTGCTGGCCACGGTCATCCGCGCGGTCGCGCCTACTTCGGCCAAGCCCGGCGACAAGGCCGTGGTCACCGAGGCGGGCGTGGTGCACGGATGGATCGGTGGCAGCTGCGCAGAGCCGACCATCAAGAAGGAAGCCAAGCTGGCGCTCTCGGACGGCGCCTGCCGCGTCGTTCAGATCACAGCGGACCCGAGCCTTCCCAACGATCGGGAGGGCCTCGTGGTCGTCCCCTATGACTTGCTACAGCGGCGGCGAGCTCGAGATCTACCTCGAGCCGCATCGCGCGAAGCGGGAGTTGGTGGTCTTCGGCAATTCTCCGGTCGCGCAATCGCTCGTCGAGCTCGGCGTTGTGGTTGGTTACGAGGTCACGGTGGTCGACACTACCGAGCGTCCTCCGCTCGAGGGTGCCAAAGTCATTACTGCGCTCGACGAGGTGGCGCTCAGGCGCCCGGCCGAAGCCGCCATCGTCGTGGCGACCCACGGTGTATTCGACGAGGACGCCGTCGCGCGCTCCGTCGAGCTTGCACCGGGCTACCTCGGCGTCGTCGCGAGCCCCAGGCGCTTCTCGTCTCTTGGAGGCTCGATGCAGCGTCGAGGCGTGTCGCGGGAGGCGTGGGCCAGGGTCGACGGCCCCGCGGGCATCGACATTGGCGCGCAAACACCGCACGAGATCGCAGTCAGCATTATCGCCGCGATCACCGCCCAGCGCGGATCGATCACGGTGACCACGAAACGCCCTTCGAAGGCACCCCAAGAGAAGCCTGCCCAAGAAGCAACCGGCACCGAAGCCAAAGGCCCCTGCTGCCACGACGAATAAAAGGGGACAGTCCGCTTTTAGGGTGCGGGCTTTCGCAGAGTTTCAGTGACCTGGGCCAATACGGAGACCGCGATCTCCGCCGGCGAGCGAGAACCGATCGGCAAGCCGACCGGGCCCTTTACACGCGCGAGATCAGACTCGGCGAACCCCGCCTTGGCAAGCCTTCGCAGGCGTGACGCGTGAGTTTTTTTGCTCCCGAGGCAGCCGATGAAGAACACATCGCTGCGAAGCGCGACTTGCAGCGCGGGGTCATCGAGCTTCGGGTCGTGGGTCAAGGTGACCACCGCGCAGCGTTGGTCCAACGACAGCGGTTGCAAGGCTGCGTCCGGCCACTCGAGATTCAATGTGACGCCGGGGAAGCGATCCGCCGCCGCGAAGGACTCACGGGGATCGACGATCGTGACTTCATAGCCTGCGAGGGTGGCCATCGCCGACAGCGGTTGGGCGATGTGGACCGCACCGATCAGAATCATGCGAAGTGGCGGGTTGAAGGGCTGGTAGAAGACTTCCGGGTCCCCCTCGGCGTCAGTGGTGATGCAGGTGTCGACGCGCAAGGCACGCTCGACATCCGTGCGTTCGGACTCGGTTTCGCCATCACCGCGGTGGAGCAGACGTTGCTCGCCGGTCTCGAGATTGGTCGCCAATACGACGGGTCGCTTGGCTTCGATCTCTCCCAACACGATCCCTAAGGTCTCGGTCTTCACTGGACCGGCTCCACGAAGATGCGGACCGTGCCCCCGCATGCGAGGCCCACCTCCCATGCCCGTTCGTTCGTCACGCTGAACTCGAGGACCTTGGAGAGACCCGTCTTCATGACGTCAAGGGCCTCTTCGATGACCGCGCCTTCGACACAGCCCCCCGACACTGAACCTAAGAAGAAGCCGTCATCGCGGACGGCGAGGTGACTCCCGGCAGGGCGAGGCGAAGACCCCCAAGTCTTGACGACGGTAGCCAGCGCAACACCGTGATCCGCGGCTTTCCAATCACGCGCGGCGACTAGTACTTCTGTCTCGGACTGGTCTGACATCAGAGCAATACTACTGCTCGCCCCGAGCAGAGGCTACACTCCGCCCCCTGCTTGGGCAGCGACAGCGACAGGGTCAGCGACAGCGCTCAGCGCCAGCGTTCCTAACGGGGTGGCAGGTGGCCCACTTTTACGTAGATCAGACAACCCTCTTTCGAGAAGGGCTTATGTCGGCTCGCCGGTGGGTTTCGGAGCCAGGTATTGGCGGGGTAGTCCCCGAGCTCGTCCGAAAAGACGCCTTCCAGCACTAGGATCTCTTCGCCACTGAGATGCATGTGCTCGGGAAACACCGTGCCTGGCTCCCATCGAACCAACGCCACATTCTCGCCTCGAAAATCGTGCAGTGGGCGGACCGATAGGCCCGGGGCGCTCCCAGGAAAGAACTGCGCCGAACGGGTATCGATGCGCACCGGGGTCCGATCCTCGAGATCGAACTGCCGCAGCTTGACGAAGATTGTACAACCTTCATCGGTGAATGGGCGATGGCTGGAACCCGGTGGGTTACGTTTCCCACGCGATCCAACATGCGACGGTGCACCCCCGGGAGCGGCGATGGCACCCACGGCAAGTCCGGAATGTATACCTCTTTGCGCTCCTGGAAGTCGGACCTGATCTCCATGTAGACCCATCCATCGAGCCCCCACGGAGGGCGTCAAGCACAACCCCGGCCCAGTGAAGATCTCTTCAACAGAGTTGCTGACGCTGGCGCTGAGCCCCGTGCCTCTCCATACTCCGCCCCTGCCATGATGTCCGACCCGCTCCTCTGGATCACCGATTACCTCGTCCACCTCGGCGTCGGTGAGACGCTTGCCGAGCCCCTCGGCATTCTGACGCTTCTGGTCGTAGCGCTGCTCTTTGCGTGGATCGTCGACTTCGCGACCAAGCGGATCCTGCTCACTGGGATCAAACGATTCGCCGCGCGGACGCGCACTCGCTGGGACAACGCGATGGTCGAGGCTCGGGTGCCCGATCGGCTCGCTCATCTTGCTCCGGCGCTCGTCATCTACGCGGCCGCGCCACTCGTCTTCCCCCAGCAGGACCTGGTCGGCAACATCGTCCAGCGTGCGGCCATGGCATTCGTGATCCTCACGGTGGCGTTGGCGATCAATGGCGCACTGAACGCCGTCGTTTTGGTGTATCGAACCCACGATCGATCGGGACGGGCGCCTATCAAGACGTATGTCCAGGTCGCTCGGATCGTGCTTGCGGTACTCACCGTCGTCCTGATCATTTCACGGCTTCTCGATAAGTCGCCATGGGCGCTTCTCAGTGGCATCGGGGCCCTCACGGCGGTGATCATGCTCGTCTTCAAGGACAGCATCCTCGGGTTCGTGGCAAGCGTGCAGCTCACCACCAACGACATGGTGCGCCGCGGCGATTGGATCGAGATGCCGAAGTACGGGGCCGATGGTGACGTGATCGAGGTGTCGCTCAACACGGTCAAAGTCCAGAACTGGGACAAGACGATTTCCACGATCCCTACGTACCAGTTGATGCAGGACACCTTCAAAAACTGGCGCGGGATGAGCGAGTCAGGCGGGAGGCGGATCAAACGCGCGCTCTACATCGACATGAACAGCATCGCGTTCTGCGACGAAGAGATGCTGCGCCGTTTCGAAAAGATCGAATTGCTCAAGGACTATCTCCACGAGAAGCGCCATGAAGTCGCCGCCACCAACGAAGGCATAGGCGATGACGGTATGCCCACCAACCTGCGAAGGCTCACCAACGTGGGCACTTTTCGCGCTTACGTGATCGCCTATCTTCGGGCACACCCGAAGATCCACAAGGACATGACGTTTCTGGTGCGACAGCTCCCTCCGAACGATACTGGCTTGCCAATCGAGATCTACGTGTTCTCGAACGACCAGGACTGGGCCCGCTACGAGGCGATTCAAGCAGACCTGTTCGATCATTTCCTCGCGGTGCTTCCCGAGTTCGGGCTCCGGGTCTTTCAGCTTCCCTCGGGCGCCGACTTCGCTCACGCGATCGAGAGCAGGGCACAGGCGTAGGTGCAACTATACCGGGACCGGCCGAGTTCGCTTTCTGGGATTCGTCCTGTGCTACGCTCGGCCGATGCGGATCTTGGTCCTGTGTTGCGCCGCGATGTTGGCGTCCTCGGTTGCCTATGCCGACGACGAGAAGTGGCATGGGCAAGCGGCTGCGGGAGCCGACTTCGGTCTCACGCCCGAGGTTGGCGGCTTCGGTTGGGTTCTTTTTCAGGCCACCCGCGCCGACATCGCCCGCGATGCGGACCTTCGCCTCTACTACAACACGGACACGATCGAAGCGGCGCTCGAAAGGCTCTCGATGGGCAAGAACTTCGAGTTTTCGGTGGGGCTACGTGGCGAGATCTTTTTCGCCGGCTTGCTTCGCCAATACTACCAGGGGGGCAAGAACGTCGATGAGTTCGGCTTCAACGCGAGCTACGTGGTGCTCTTGCCCAAGATTCAGTGGCACTTTGCCGACCACCAAACGTTCGAGCTCCTGACCAACGTTCGCTACTGGTTTTTCGGAAGCAACAACACCGACCCGCGCTATCTGCTCCCCAACAACAGCTGGGTGTTCGAGCCACGTCTTGGCTACATCTATTGGAACGTGACTTCGCCTTCCGAGGAGTGGGGCGCCGAGCGCTTGTTCCCGCGCATCGAGGGAGTGGCGGTTGGCGTGTCGATTGGTGTCGACGTCCGTTCGGACACGACGCCCTGGGGACTTCTCGACGGGCGCAATGACCCATCCAAGGGGATCTTGACGATCAACCAGTGGCTCAAGGCGGGATGGCGCTTTGGCGATCGGTTCCGCCTCGAGGTGCAGGACACTGCAAACTGGGGCGAGGGCCAAGATGACATCACCCGGTTGCGCGTCGCGGGCATGAACCCCTATGTGATCATCGTTCCAGGCCTGCCGTGGTCGGCGATCCTCTCCGAGCGCTTGTTCATCGCGCAGGCGAGCGGAAACGTGAGGGTCAAGAAGGACAAGCCCCAAGAGATCGGGCTGTTGATCTCTGGCGGGACGGTCAATGATCCCTTCCGCGTGGGTGACCTGAAGAAGTTTGGCGGCATCGGCGGCGTGGCGGTCACCACCGATCTGCGTTGGGGAATTTGGCAAGTATACGCGCGGGCCGGGTACGCGTTCCCGGCGGCATGGATGGTCGACAATCCCTACTTCTCCGTGCTGGTCGGCCTCGGCGTCAACGCGTTCTGACGGGCTGTTGGCGCCAGCGTCAGTTCTGACGGGCTGTCAGTGCCAGCGTCAGTGCCAGCGCCAGCGCCAGTGCCAGCGCCAGTGCCAGCGCGAGTGTCAGCGACAGCGTCAGCGAGGGTGCCGGCGCCAGTGTCAGTGTTCTTGCATTCTCGGGATCAGCGGAAGCTGTCGGAGCCGACCCTTGGGTGACGTTTAGGGTTCCGGGCAACCGAAAGAATTACGACCGGCGCACAGGCTGAGCTCTAGGATGCAGTTGTCGGTATTCTCACACTGCGTGCAGAGCGGGCTGCAAACGTTGATTCCGCAAGCTGAAATGCAGTTGGCTTGCTTGCTGCACCACGTCTCTTGCCCGTAGCAGTCGGTACATCCGACGGACAATCCCGCACCATCAACATTCTCACGGATGCACGGATTCACGCAATCGAGAAATTCTTGCTCAAAGATATGCTGATCGCATTGATTGACCCAGCAGTTCACTGCGATCTGACGAACGATAGGGACGCTGGCGGTGATGACAGCGATGTCCGCCGGGTTGTTACAGGCGTTTCCATTGATGCCACCCACGCCACCCACGCCACCCGCACCCCCGTTGCCACCCGCTCCCGACATTCCCCCAGACCCGCCGGATCCGCCACTACCACCTGCGCCTGACATTCCTCCGGAGCCGGCTGTACCACCGGTCCCGCCGGTTGCGGCCGTGCCGCCGGTTGCACCTGTCCCTCCCGTGGCTCCGCTTCCTCCGGTAGCACCCACTCCTCCAGTCGCTCCCGTACCGCCGCTACCACCCGTAGCTGGCGGTGGAGGAACGCTATCCGAGCAGGCCGCCACCGAGGCGATTAGAGCAACTAGGCCGACCAGACGGACAACGTTCATCGAGCACGAGGCTAGCAAACCCGACGGCCGTCGGTCTAGCTTCGGGCTGGATCTTGTTGGTAGAAGTCCCGGAGCTGCTCATAGAGCTCGGGGTGGCGTTCTTCGAGCTGGCGCGGTTCTTCGAAGAAGAGCTCGCTGACCACTGCGAAAAACTCCGCCGGATTCGTCGCACCGTAGGGGTCGATCAGCGTTTGTCGGTGGTGGTCGAGGGCCTCGAGGAGCGATTCATACTCGTCACCGAGGACGCGCGCCCACGCCAAGTACATCGAACGCTTCGGGAGCGTCGGAGCACCAGGCCCCCCGGAATTCTCCTGATCGAGTTGGTGGGCGAACTCATGGAAGACCACGTTGTGGCCATCACGGACATCGAACGCACCCCGCCGCACATCGTCCCACGACAACACGACACTGCCGTGTTCCCACGACTCACCGAGACGCGCCTGAGGTCCCTCCGTCATGATGTGCTCGTCATTGGCGTGAAAGCCCTCGGCCACGTAGGCGTGCGGGTAGACGAGGATCGACTGCAGCTTCGGGTAGAAGTCGGTTTCTCGATGAAGCAGCAGCACACACGCCTGCGCCGCGATCGTGACTCGAATCTCATCGGTGATCTCCAAACCACCGCAGCTCTCGAATCGCTTTTCGTCGAGGAATACCTGCATCAAGCCTTGGAGCTCGGTTTGGTCTTCCGGTGTGAGCTTGGCTACGTAGGGGACATTCTCGTGCACGATCTCGAGCCACTCCAGTGGAAACGGCTTTCGCATGAGCTTGCGGCGGTGTTTCTTCTTCAAGCCAAACATGGGAGTCGCGTCACGATCTTCGCGTCATGGGCGGCATCTATACTACGCTTTCGTTGGTGGGGACGGGGGATGGAACAGACTGAACGAGGACATTGGATTCGCTTAGGGGGATTCGCGTTTGCGTTGGTCGTGGTTTCGCTGGTGGCCACCTGGGCCGGGCTGTCTGGGGAGTTGGGTCGGCGACGACTGGCACATGGTGAACAACTATCTCTACAGCGATTGGGCGGAGCTCGGCGCCGTGTTCAAGCGCAACGCGGCGTACTATTTGTTCACCGACGACAAGGTGGGTCCCCTACCGGCCGGCGACGATGCTGACCCTTCTCGCGACCCACCTCGTGGTTCCGGAGCCTTGGCTGCACCATGCGATGAGCTGGCTGCTGCATGCCGCGACTGCGCTTTTATTGTTCACGGTTCTCCGAGAGCAAAGCGGTGACGCACCGACGCGGACGACCGATGCCGTCGCGGCCGTTCTCGGCGCACTCTTCTTTCTTCATCCTGTCCATGTCGAATCCTATGTCTGGATCAATGGGAGATCCGACCTCCTCGGTGGCTTCTGGTTGGTAGCCCTGGCGTTCGTCCTTGCCGCGCCCAAGAATTCGTCGTCGCCCCGCGTCGGACCCGCGCTCGTCGTCGGGGTCGTGGCGTTCCTTGGGGCGAGCTCCAAGTTGCCTTTCGTGATCGCAGCCGGCGCCGTCTGGTTGGCCTGGGCGGTGCGGGAGCGTTCGGCAGTGCATCGCGTCTATGGCGCGGCAATCGCGCTCGGAGTCGGAGCGCACTTCGTTCTTCGAATGGTATTCGCTCCTTTTCGTGGTCAGCTCGGCACCTCCGGCAACATCCTGCTCGACACCGGCGTTTGGTTGTCGCTTCCGAAGCTGATGGGAAAGGGCACCGAAGCTCTGCTGACCTTCCGCGCCGAAGCGATGCAATCTCTTTCCTGGACGTTGTTCGGTCCTTGGTCGTTTGCCGACTGGGTGGGATTGGCGGTGACGGTCTTTGTACTGCTATTTCTCGCGCGGCGCAGAGATTGGCCGAGCTTGATCTATGTCGTCGGTGCGCTTCTCACGCTGGCTCCTGTCGTGGTCGTTTCCCGCTCGTTTTGGATGGGATTCGATCGCTATCTCTACATGCCCTCGATCCTCGTGCTCCTTGCCGTCACACCGTATGTCGCTCGTTCGGTGTCTCGTAATCCTAGTAGGCGTCTTGCGGTCGGCTCCCTCGCGTTCGTTGCGCTCCTATTCACTTCTTTCACGACGCACGAGGCCAGTAAGGCTTACGCGAGCCAGGAGGCTTACGACCGCGCACTGATGGTCGACCACCCGGCGGACCCCAGCATCCACTACTATTTCGCCCGGGCTGCCGACCGTTCTGGAGATGAGGCCGGTCTTCGTGAGCGCCTATCCGCGATGCCGCCACTCCCGTGGCCGAGACCGATTATTGCTCCGATCTACGAGTTGGCGGCCAAGATCTCCGACGCCACGAGAGCGCACCAAGCCATCGATGCTCTCGTGGCTTCTAAAGACGACGGGGTTTCTTGCACCGAGATTCGGCAGCAACTCGAGACCTGGCGCGACCGCGCCCCACACGACTCGATCGCGGACGCTCTAACCGTCGCCCTCGACGGGCTATCATGTGACTAGTTAGGCGAGCTCGACGATCCGCTGCTCGCCCGACGTGCGGTCACCGTGTTTTCTTCCGCAAATCGTATCCCGTCCGTCAAACCAATATCGAAGGTCTCCTGCAGCCCGTCGGGGTTGGCATAGTCGAACTTGTCGATCTTGATCTGTTTCGAGGGCTGAACGTACGTCATGCGGGGGCGAGTAGGGAGGCTCGTTTCGTACCTCCGACTCAGCAACACCAACGTCTCTTCAGGCTCGTCCTCGGCCAGGAGTGTCGGCACGTTGTCGATGAGACCGCCGTCGAGGACGTCTTCGTCTCGATGCCGTCCCTCGGGCAGCACTGGCGGGATGCGTGACGCGGCTAGCACGAGATCGATGTACTCGCTTACGGTCTTGCAGTCGGCAGCCCTGCCGACGATCGGTCGAAAGCCAGCGAGCGCGGGCCACTTCGGATGAACTGGATTGTTGAAAGTCTTTTCGAGGCCGTAGATCGATAGCCCCAGCAACGGCGCTTGCCGAGCCGCTCAACCACCTTGGGGCACCGCTCATCAGGAAATGGATCGAGACCCTGTTGAGGGCCTCGAGATCGCCAGGTCTGATGAGGATCTCGAGCGCTTGGCGGTACATCCGCGCGTGGGGAGTTAGCGGCGCTTTGCGCAATGGATTGAGGTTCCGCCAGTGGACGTTGCTCGGATTCTTCGCCGTCATGCGCTTGAACAAATTCAGGGCATCGAGGGAACGATCCAACACGGCGATGCTTGCCATCGCGCATCCTGCGCTCGTAGAACCGACGAACTTCACGGAGCTTCGTAGGTCGAGCCCCGATTGGGCGGCACCTTCCCAAAAGCCCAACTGCCAAAAGCACCGGCTGCCTCCGCCCGCGAACACCGCGTTCCTAAAGACCATCCGGAAGGTATCTCATGAAACCAACCCTCGCGTAAGGCGAGACCCCCGACTCCAGTTTTCGCCCCGAAAACCCGGGTCAGGTCAAGCCGCTGAGGGGACCCTGGCTGTACTGCGGCACCCCAAAGGTGCTGACGGGCTTGTCCATGGCGTGCGTGAGGGAGACGAGCAGTTTGCCGTGTGGCTCCCCGCCAAAGTCGATGTGCCGCCCGGTGTTGAAGTAGCCCTTCGCGCCGCCGGCGAGCATGAAGGGGATGTCGCGTCGGGTGTGACTGTTCCCTTTTCCGAGCTCGTTGACCCACACCACCACGCTATTGTCGAGTAGTGTGTTGTCCCCTTCCTGAATGTCGTCCATCAGGCCGAGCATGTAGGCGAACTGCTCAGAATACCATTTGTTGATCTCTAGAAGATCGGCTTGAGCGTCGCCGGTATTGTCGTCGTAGTGCGAAAGGCTGTGGTGGCCCTCGCCAAGCCGCAGCGGGACCCAATTGTGTTGCACGTTGCTCACCGAGCGCGACCACTGAAGAGATGCAACGCGCGTCATGTCGCATGCGAGCGCCATTACGAGCATGTCCATCTGAGCCCTGCCAGTGACCGGGTACTGGTCGTTCTGCTGAAAGTTGCTGCCGGGGAGCGCTACGGTCGGTTCCTGGCAGGCCTCACCCAGCACGCCCGTCGCGTCCAGGCGTGTTTCCAGGTCTCGGATCGACTGCAGATGCTTGTCGAGCATCTGTTTGTCCTCGTAGCCAAGCGTCTTGTTGAACGCGTCGTGGTCCAATATGACGGCATCGAGAACACTTCGGCGTCGCTTTCGAATGAGCGCGAGCTCGAACGGGTCTGTGTCGAGATCCCCGAATAGGTCGTTGAAGTTCTCATTGGGGTCTTCTCGGTGTGGAACCGGTTTGTCCGGTCCGGTATACGACATGCGCGACCATACGGAAGAGCTTCGTACCTGCACGCCAAACTCGAGAGAGCGAAACTTGGTAACGACATCCTTGGCGATCTCGTCAGCCAGGTACTGGTCGACGGACTGACCGCCACCCCAGCCGACGTAAACCGGCGTGGCGCCGTCGCAAGAACCCTCACAGAAGAGGTCGCCCGGGAGAATCTCGGCGTTGGTCAGTAGGCAGGCTATTCCGGTCTGGTGGCCGTCGCCGATCGAATCGTATGCTACGTCTTGGTCAACACCGTCGAGGAAAAGTAGCTTCTGCGAAAATGGCGCTAGCGAGGCGTGCATGGGATGGCCGGACAGGTCCATGCTCGTCGGCGGAGACCACACGTCTTGTCGCGTGCCGTTTGCCGTGAACCAAAAGACGATCCGCTTGGGGGCGGCCCCATCCTGTGCGGAACTGTGGCGGGGCATCATCGCATCGAGCATCGGGAGTCCGATCGCGACCGTTCCGCCAAAAAGCGTGCCCTTCAGCATCCTACGACGACTGATCCGCTTCACTGTGCACCCCCTTGACCGACGTCGACCGCGCGACGGTAAAGGAACGCGTTGGTCTGCGTCAGCGCGACCAAGAGCTCCCGGATATTGAAGTTGGAGGCCGCGAACCTCTCGTTGAGCTGTTCGGTGCTGCAGCTGTCGAGCGGCGTCACAGAGCGGTTGTAGGCGAACCGGAACCACTGAGATGACACGCACTCCTGCACTTGGGTGCTCCCTGCGAGGGCGCGGGCTAGCTCGATGGCGCCGTCGTAGGTGCCATCGATGTCCTCGGTTTGCACGACCTCACCCACGGCATCGATGTCTTTGCCATTCTGCTGATCGCGCCATTGCCCGACGCCGTCGTAGTGTTCGAAGATGAAGCCGATCGGATTCATGAGGCTGTGGCACGACGCGCAGCTCGGGTCGGCGCCGATCTCTTCGAACTGCTCCTTCGTCGTCTTGTTGGGGTCGAGCTGTGGCGGCTCGATGACGAGGTCGTTCGGTGGAAGTGGCAGCGTGTTGCACATCAACTGTTCACGTACGAACTTTCCGCGGAAGACCGGGGAGCTTTGGTTGAGGTTCGCGTGGGTTGCCATGAGCGCGGCGCTGGTTAGAAAGCCCGCGCGCCGTGTTGGATCGAGTTGGACCCGTCGGAGCTCGGTTCCAGTGACCGGCTCGAGGACGTCGTCGCCGTAGAAGTTTGCAAGCTCCTCATTCATAAAGCTGTAATCAGCGGTCAAGAGCGTCTCGAGCGAGCCGTCACCTTCTAGAATAACGTCCTCGATGAAGGTCTGAATCTCTTCTTCCCACAGAGGACGGAGCCCAGCGTTGTAGGCGGGGTAGACCGACGTGTCCTTGGTCACGCTGTCCAGCTGCGTGAGGAGAAGCCACTGCTCGTGGAAGTTGCGAATCGTGTCCTTCGCGCGGTCGTCCTCGAGCATGCGGGCGGCTTGCGCGGCGATCTCCTCTCGGGTTGAGAGCACATCGTTTTCAGCAGCTTGGAAGAGAACATCGTCGGGCATGGTGTTCCACAACATGTACGAGAGCTTGGTTGCCATCTCCCAACTGGTGAACGGCACCACGTCACCCTCGATCGGTGTGCCCGAGCCGTACTCTGGGCGGTAGAGGAAGGACGGTGATTGGAGCATGACCTCGATCACGACCTGAATGCCGTCTTCGAACGTACCGAGATCGGGATCGGTGAGCGCCCAATCGAACACGTCTTGAAGCCGGTCGACCTCCTCTTGCTCGAGTGGGCGGCGATACGCGCGCCGCCCCCAACGTTCGATGAACGACAGCGCGCACGCGTCGCTTCCTTGCGATGCGGGGTCACATCCCTCCATCAGGGTATCCATGTTTCCGATGGCACGGGCACTGACGCCTTCGGCAACCTTCAGGTACTGCTCGACGAGCAGGTCGCTCGTGGTTAACGCACCCGCTTGGTTGTTGAAGCCCGCCACCTCTTCTTCGGGAGGCAGGACGTCCGCCGGATTGCTGTTGTCGCCGAGGAGGTCGCGAACCGTGTTGTTGTATTCGAAACGCGTCAGCCTACGGATTGGCGTGTCGACGACGCAGAGCTCCTTCGCGACTGCATCGTCTACCGCCTCGTTGCCGCCGCTACCGATGATGCCGGAACAGCCGCAAATGAATACGGTGCCGATCAGTGCGAGCAGCCAACCGCGCCTGATGCGTTGGGGGCCCATCTATATACAGCCTAAAGGATAAAATGCAGGGCGCAGCTTTTTTAGGCCTGAAAGGTGAGCTGGATAGCAATTCCCTTGAATTCAGCTGCCTACACCAGGATCTCGCTGACCGGCAGCGTGGCTTTCATGGACAGCGTGCCCCAGCTCTCCACGTTCAGGCCCATCACTTGTTGAATGGTGAGCCCGACCCGCGTTGTCTGAGACGCGTTGCCGGCGACGTGAAGCCCTGGCTTGATCCGTCCGCCCGCGCGTCCTGCAATCATCATCGGAACCCCGACGATGCCGTGAATCTTGGCGAAGGAGATGTCTGAGTGGGCCCATACGAGGCAGTTGTCGAGCAGGGTGCCGCCACCCTCGGGGATCGCCGCTAGTATCTCCACGAAATCCGCCCAAGCCTCCATTGAAGCGAGGATGAACTGCGACGCCTCCGGCTGGTATCCGAGGTCGGGGTCGACAGCCTCATCGTGGGTGAGTTGGTGGTGCTGCGAGTCCGAGCCGGGCTGTCGGAGGGCGGACAACGGGGAGGAGAACATCATGCTGAAGACCCGTGTCTGGTCACAGGCGAGTGCGAACGAAAGGATCTCCGCCATCAGTCTGTTCGTCGACTGGGACTGTCCGACCTCGGTTCCCAGGTCTTCCGAGCCCGGTTGTGGCGCCTTCATGCAGCTCTCGAGATCGGGCGGTCCAGCGAGCAATACGTTGATCTGCTGCTCGAGCTGCCTCACGGACGTGAAGTACTGATCAAGCCGCTCTTTGTCATGGGTTCCCACTTGCTGCGTCAGTCGATCGCGATCTTCCTTGACGACCGATAGGACACTTTGACGGAGCATCAACCGCGGGTCCGGGACGAAAGGTCCGGCGTTCGGATCGGCGAAATCTGGGCCAAACACTCGGGTGTAGAGTGCGGCTGGCGAGACCTCAGGCGCGTTCGGCACGCCTCGTGCCTCGTAGCTGTAGGCCTGGTTGGGGTTCCCGGTCGCGGACATCTCGATCGAGCGGAACCGGGTCGCACCGCCAATTTGGCTGGCGATGACCGAGTCGAGCGTAGGCGCCACCCGCACAAAGTCTTCCTCGGGAACGCTGCCGCTGTTGGTCGAGACCAGCCCTCCCGAGTGCGGGAAGTTGGGGCGGCCGCCTAGCGACACGTCGAAGCCGCTGAGTACACTGACGTGGTCGCGAACCATGCCGCCGTTTGGAAGCTCCCGACCCAATGCCGCGAGCTCGACGGACAGATTCCACTCTTCGCCCGTCGTCGCGGGGGCCCATCGCTCAGGGTTCATCCCGCAGCCCCACATCCATGCGCCGAAACGAAGGGGCAGGGGCGCCCCTTGGGCAAGCGCGGTGCCGTTGTCGTTGAGGAAGCAGTCGAGGAGGGGGAGTCCCATGGATACTGCGCCCCCGGCGAGCGTGCCGCGAAGCATGGTTCTTCGGTCGAAGCGCTTTTTCATTCTTCGCCTTCCACCGTTACTGCTTCACGAGGCCCCGAGGTCGTCAGGAAGCCGTCGCTCAGGACGATGTCGCGCACGAGGTCCGACATACGGAACTCCGACTCTGTGAATCGTTCCCCGAGGAAATCCAGTAGTGGCGATTCGTCTGGCGTTGCGTCGCGCCCAAGGGAGTAGCGGAACAGAGTTCGAACGAGACACGGGCCTAGCTCTGGATGGTCGCTGAGTGCCTCGCCCAGCCCAACGGGGCCGTCGTAACTAACGCCGTCGAGCTCTCCCGAAGCGTCGATTATCGCGCCGTTGTCCTGCTCGCGGAAGGCTCCGATTGCATCGAAGTTCTCGAAGGCAAGGCCGATCGGATCCATCAAGGCATGACAAGCGGCACAGGTGGCGTTGCCGACGTGCGCCTCGAGGCGCTCCCGAGCCGTCCGAAGTTGTCCCAACGTATCCTCGTCGATCGTAAAGTCGACGTTTGCTGGAGGCGTCGGAACGTCCTGGCACAACAACACCTCGCGCACGAACTTGCCCCGCAAAGTGGCCGAGCTCCGACCCGCGTGTGCGTAGAGTGCCATCATACTGACATGCGAGAGAAGACCGGCCCGAAGACTACCCTCGTCGAAGGTGTGGGCTTCCCATCCGCTCGCCGCGACGACGGGGACTCGATACAATTGACCGAGATTCCGCGTCAGGAAGGATTCTCTCGTCGTGAAGAGGTCTCGGTAGTCTCGGTCGGCAGTGAGGTGGGCGACGATGGTGCGTAGGGTTTGTTCTTTCGCATCCGCGGCGATCGTTTGGGTGTATGCGGGGAACAAGACGGCATCCTTGCGGACGAGGCCGTCGTCGAGCAGCTTGAGGTCGTATACATCGGAAAAGAGCGCCCGAAGACCAACCTCGGCGCGCGGTGAAGCAACGAGCCTATCGACCTGCGCGGCCAGCAGGTCGCGATCGAGGAGCTCGCCACTTTCCGCGGCGTCGAGCAGCTCATCATCTGGGGTCGTGTTCCACAAGAGGAAGCTCAAGCGAGACGCAATCGAGGTAGCTGTGAGGCGCAGTCGCGTAGAGTCGTTCGGGTCCGGCTCAGCTGTTTCGACTCGGAACAGGAAATCGGGTGAAACGAGAAGGCTCGAAAGCGCGAGCTCGAGGCCCTGGTAGAAGTCTTCCAGCACTAGAGCGGCGTTCCGGGCAACATCGACCCGGGCGTCGATCTCCTCTTGGCTCAATGAGCGGCGGAACAAGCGGCGACCTACCTGCTCGATGAACTGCCGGGCGCAAGCATCGTCGCTCGAGGACGCGGACGCGGGCTCGCAAGGGACCAGCTCACCGCGATGATCGGCGTCGAGCGCCTGCTCGGCGATGGTAGCCGCAGCAGCTTCATACTTTTCAAAGCCCGACGGCGTCACGCCCGCGAACGAAGAGCCCACAGCAATGAGCCCCGACCGACGGTCATCAGGATCGATCCGACTCGGCACCGTGATGTGCTCGCCGAGCACATCGTGAATGCTGTAAGAGTACTGCTCCGTCGTGAGTCGTCGCAGGGCCACGGGTCCCGCATCGACAGCGGGTCCATGGGATCCGCTGCCGCCATCGCCACTGCTACTGCAGCTGACGATTGCCACCGTGAGGAGGGCGGTCATCAAGTACGAGTGATACGTATTCATCGAGCGGCGAGCCTGGTGGCCTGGACACTATCCCTATTGGTAGGTTACGGCAAAACGCCAAGTGCGGATCGCTCACCGACCGTCATAACACGCGAAAACCAGCCGGGGCTGGCGCTGACACTGGCGCTGACACTGTCGCTGACCGGATCAGTCCTCCGGGGGGAGGAGCACGACGTCGATGATATGGAGCATGCCGTTCGATGCCGGCGACGATGCGATGATGTTGGCATCGTTGATCGACACCTTGCCGTCCTTGACGTGCATCGTCACCTTCTTGCCGTTGACCATGCCCACAATCTGACCGTCTTTGAAGCTGTCTATCGCCAACGCAGACGTCGTCACGTGATACTTCAGGATGTTTCTCAGTTGGTCGACGTTCTCTGGTTTGAGGAGATTCTCAACTGTGCCTTCGGGTAGCTTGTCGAATGCCGCGTTGGTCGGTGCGAACACCGTCAACGGACCAGATGCCGCAACCGAGGTGACATAGTCAGCCGCTTTGAGCGCCGTGACGAGAGTCGTGTGATCCTTCGATGCGATTGCGAGGCTCACGATGTTGGTCTCGTGGAGCGGAGGAAGGTTGGACACCTCATTGGTGCCAATAGCCAGCGCGCCTGGAGCCGCGGCTTCTTGCTTCTCACAGCCAAAAAGGATGAGGCCAGACAAAACCATGACCGTCAGTAGACTTTTTTTCATCACACCCTCCGTGCGAAACAGGGTCGTTCGCGAGCGGAGTATAGCCTCAAGAAACGCTCGCGCAGGCACCACGCAGATCATTCGCGCATTCTTCCGTCGACGCATATTTTGCTCGACTAGCGCGTTGATTCTCCTTCGACTTCGGAGCATACACTCGGCGCGGCGAAGGAGGATCGATGCGGAGCAGATATATTGGGCTGATCATCATTGGGATCGGTGTTGCGGCTTTCGGTTGCACGCAAAGGAAGACGCTGCGCCCGAACAGAAAGCGGCGCCTGCGCCTGCGCCGGAGGCTACCGAAGCAGCCGCGGAGGATCCCACGGCAGAAGCGGCTGAGATCTTCGAGAGCCGATGCACGGTCTGCCATGGCATAACCGGCAAGGGTGACGGTGAGGGCTCGGCAGCTCTCGATCCGAAACCTCGCGACTTCACGAGCCCCGAATGGCAGAAGTCCGTGACCGATGACCACATTCAGAAGATCATCGTCTACGGTGGTTTAGGCGTGGGAAAGAGCCCCACGATGCCGGCCAACCCGGATCTCGACGCGAAGCCCGCAGTCGTCAAGGAGCTGGTTGCCTATGTTCGGGATCTGGCGAAGTAGTTGGCCCCCCTGGCTTGGTTATTGCAAGTGGCACGAAGAAACAGTCTCGTTGAGGAGAGCCTCGTCCGCGGGAATGAAGGAGGAACGATGAGTTTCAATAGGAATGGTGCGCCGGGCGCATTCAGCATCGTGGTTCTGTTGGCTGCGGCGGTTGTATCGGGCTGCAGCCCAAAAGCTCGAAGGACAAGTCTCGTCGACGCCCGGCTGCGTCGATTGCCGACCTGATGAAGCAGCGTGGGTTGAGCGAAGCGGACGTGAGCGCCGCGCTCCAGACCTACACGCCCACGGGCAGGAAGGACGAGTACTACACCTTCGCCTCCGGTGGTCACGGTGGAAACCTGGTCGTGATCGGCGTTCCCTCGATGCGCATCCTGAAGTACGTCGGCGTGTTCACGCCTGAGCCGTGGCAGGGCTACGGCTACGGCGATCAGAGCAATCAGATCTTGGCGCAGGGGAGTCGTTTCGGGAAGGAGATGACCTGGGGTGACATGCACCACCCGGCGCTCAGTGAAACCGGCGGCGACTATGACGGAGAGTTCCTTTTCGTGAACGACAAAGCTAACGCCCGTATCGCCGTTATCGACCTTCACGACTTCGTCACCAGGCAGATCGTCACTTCGGAGCTCATTCAGAGTGACCACGGCGCGACGTTCGTCACGCCGAACACCGAGTACGTGATCGAGTCGACGCAGTACCCGGCGCCACTCGGAGGCGGCTACGCTCCGATCGAGGACTACAAAGACAAGTACCGCGGGGCCGTGATCTTCTGGAAGTTCGATCGGGAGAAGGGCCGCATCGACCCGGAGAGGTCGTTCGCGATGGAGCTTCCGCCGTACATGCAAGACCTTGCTGATGCCGGGAAACTGGCCAGTGAAGGCTGGATCTTCATCAATTCATTCAACACCGAGATGTCGTATGGCGGCACGTTGGAAGGAAATCCGCCGCTCGAGTCCGGTGCATCGCAGAACGACATGGACTACATGCACATCATCGACCTCAAGTTGGCGGAGAAGGTTGCCTCAGAGGAGGGCAAGACCAAGACGATCGCCGGCATGAAGGTGATCCCGCTCGATATAGTCAACGAGGAAGGCTTACTCCATCTCGTCGGCGAGCCGAAGAGTCCGCATGGCCTCGACGTCACTCCGGATGGCAAGGAGCTCGTGGTTTCGGGCAAGCTCGATACCCACTGCACGGTCTACAGTTTCGAGAAGATCAAAGGGCTCATCGACGCCAAGAAGTACGCCGGCAAGGACACGTACGGAGTGCCGATACTGCCGTTCGAGGACAGTATCCGAGGTCAGGTCGAGATCGGCCTCGGGCCGCTCCACTCGCAGTTCGACGATAAGGGCAACGTTTACACGTCGGTCTTCATCGAATCGACCGTAGCGAAGTGGTCGCTCAAGGATCTCAAGCTTCTCGGGAAGCAGAAGGTCCACTACAACGTCGGCCACATCGTGGCCGCAGAGGGTGACACCGTGAGCCCGGACGGTCGCTATCTGATTGCCATGAACAAATGGGCAATCGACAGGTTCGCCAAGGTCGGACCTCTGCTGCCACAGAACTTCCAGTTGATTGGGATCGACGGCGAGCAGATGCAGCTCCTCTACGACATGCCGCTGCCACTGGGAGAGCCTCACTACGCTCAGATGATCAAAGCGGACAAGATCAACCCGATCGATGTCTACAAGCCGGCCGGCTTCGATGTAGTGGCCAACGAGCACTCGGAATTCGCCGTGAAGGCGAAGGAAGAGCGCATCGAGCGCAAGCCAGACGGGGTGCACGTCTACATGACCGCAGTCCGCAGCCACTTTACGCCGGACATCATTCGCGTGAAGAAGGGCGACACGGTCCACCTGCACATCACCAACGTCGAACAGGCACACGACGCGACACACGGTTTCACGATCGGTTCCTACAACGTCCACAGCAGTCTCGAGCCCGGGAAGCACGTCGACATCACGTTCGTGGCCGACAGGGCGGGTATATTCCCGTTCTACTGCACCGAGTTTTGCTCGGCCCTCCACCTCGAGATGGCGGGCTACTTCTTGGTGGAACCCGGATGAGCCGCGACGCCGCGCGGAACGGTCGGGGGCGTCGCGCCTTCGGCCGTGCATGTGCGGGCGTGGTGATTCTGCTTACGGTGGCTTCGTGTGACTCTCCCGCCGATTCGATTCTCGTCGGCGCGCGGGAGCACGAAGCGCCTCCCCAACCCGACCACTGCATCGCGGTAGACGCGGGCTCCGACCTCCAGCGCATCGTCGACCACGTAGAGGAAGGCTCAGCCTTGTGCCTCGAAGCCGGCAGTTATGCGGGCCCGTTGGACGTGACCAAGAAGATGACCATTTGGGGGCCGCACGAAGCCGTCATTCGCTCGTCCGGCAAAGGGACGACCATCGAGCTCCGCGCCGACGGTGCCGAGCTGCTCGGCGTAACCGTCGATGGCAGCGGTGGTCGTTTCGATACCCTCGATGCCGCCGTCCACGTTACTGGGGACCACCAGCGGGTCGAAGGCGTGGTCGTGCGAAACGCAGCCTTTGGTTTGCTGGTCGAAAAGGCCAACTACGCGTTGATTCGCAACAACCTCGTCCTGGGGCCCGATCAGGGCCCACTCGGGCTACGCGGCGACGGCATTCGGCTTTGGGAGACGCGGCATTCGGTGATCGAGGGCAACGAGGTAGTCGGAAGCCGGGACATGGTCGTCTGGTACTCGAACGACAACCGAATCGTCGACAACACCGTTCTTCGAGGCCGATATGGCACCCACTTCATGTACAGCCATGACAACGTCATCGAGGGCAATCGCTACATCGATAACGTGGTCGGCATCTTCATCATGTATGGCCGCAACATCGAGGTGAAGAACAATCTCCTGGCGCGGTCATCCGGGCCCGGTGGCATGGGGCTCGGGATCAAGGAGTCCGGGAACCTCGTTGTGTCCGACAACTTCTTCGTGTCGAATACCAAGGGCGTCTACATCGACACGTCGCCGCTCGACCTAGAACATTTCAATAGATTTGAGCGCAACGCATTTTACCATTCCGAGGTTGCCGTCCAGATGCATGGTAGCGAGCGGCGGAACACGTTTAGCGACAATACGTTCGTCAGTAATCACTCTCAGGTACAGGTTGCAGGCGGTGGCGACGCCCTGGGGGTCGATTGGAAGCAGAACGCCTTCGATGACTACGCCGGCTACGACATGGACGGGGACGGCTTTGGCGACATTCCGTATGAGCTTCGCCAACTCAGCAGTCAGCTTGCCAGCACCTATCCGCAGCTGCTTTTCTTTCGCGGTGCGATCACGCTCGAGCTCCTCGACGCGATCAGTTCTTTGTTTCCGTTGGTCGAGCCCCGGACCATCTTGATAGACTCGTGGCCCAAGATGAATGCGAGAACCTGGATCGACCCCCGTGCGCGTTGAGGGGAAAGACATACGCAAGCGCTTCGGCAAGGTGGAGGCGCTCCGCGGCATCGATTTCACCATTTTGAGCGGCGGGCGGGTTGGGCTCATCGGTCCCAACGCATCGGGGAAGTCGACACTGATTCGAATTGTCCTCGGGCTCTTGCAGTGTGAGGGCCAGCTCCTCCTCGATGGTAGCGAGAAGCGCGATTTAGAGCTCGCTGACCGCATCGCCTACGTTCCGCAGATCGCTCCGAAGTTCGGTGCGTCGGTCGGCGAGGTGGTCAAGGCGATCACCCGCGTGCGCGGGATTTCGACTGACGAGGTGGCGGCGTGTGGTGCCGATCTGGGTCTAGACTTTCGCGCCATCGCAGGACAAGCCTTCCGCAATCTGTCCGGGGGCGCCAAGCAGAAGACGCTTCTTTCGCTTGCGCTCGCTAGTGAGGCTTCGCTTTTCGTTCTAGATGAGCCGACGGCGAGCCTCGACACGACCTCCCGAATGCACTTTTTCCAGCAGCTTGCGCAACGAACTAAGGGGGCAACCTTGATCTTGTGCTCTCACCGGCTCGAAGAGATCCGCACCCTGGTCGATCAGGTGATGGTGCTCGAAGAGGGAAGGCTGGCGTATTTCGGCCCGACTGAGGACTACCTCGACAGGATCACGCTCAGCACCATCGAGGTGCGAACCCTGAACGGCGCCGGGGGCGACGCACTGACTAGGATGGGATTCGAACCGGGAGTTTCGGGATGGTGGACCCGCACGGCAACCCGCGAGGAAAAACTCGCCCTGGTCGCCGAGCTCTCGAGGACGATGCAAGGGCAGCTTGGCAATCTGCTCGTGCGGGATGCCGAGGCGGTGCAGCCTCAAAAAGGGGAAGGTGATGAGTCGGGGAAACGTGCTTAGGCTGCTCCTTGCTGCGGCAGCAGTCTTGGCCGTGGGCGTTTTGCTTACACGACTCAACCGAGTGACCCTTCCCGAGGGCCCCGTCGACATCGTGTGGGATCGCGAAGTTTGCGCGCACTGCAAGATGCACATTGGTGACCCGCGTTTTGCTGCTCAGCTACAGACGAATGACGGGGATGTGGTGAGCTTCGACGACCCGGGTTGCTTGGTCGACTACCTCCATGGGCATCCTACGGATGCGCACGCCTTATACTTCCG
>PVMK01167126.1_pt1 | contig 36375 bp, 42 predicted proteins | sample 1853481 | NCBI WGS metagenome assembly PVMK01 (sample SAMN08533507, study PRJNA380276) | Marine sediment metagenome, whole genome shotgun sequencing project. | reverse complement strand
TCCTCGAACCGAAGGTTCTCTACCGAGCAGGCAAGGAGATGGTGCCGGACGCGCCGTACGAGCTTCCGCTGGGACGGGCCCGTACCCGACGCGAGGGCAGCGATGTAACACTCGTCACATACGGAGGCATGGTCCCCGTGTCGCTGCGAGCAGCCGACACGGTTGCCGATGAGGGCATCGACGTTGAGGTCATCGACCTGCGCACGGTGTATCCGTGGGATGTCGAGACCGTGTCCGAGTCGATCGCCAAGACCGGGAGGATGCTCTTCGTGCAAGAGCCTCAGCGCTCGGGAGGAATAGGCGCCGAAGTCGTTGCTGAGGTCGCCGAGCGATGCGGCTACGACCTGGTCGCGCCACCTCGCAGGCTTGCTGCCACCGATGCCCCTTGGCCCCAGTTTGCGATCGAGGCGCACGCTCTCATCACCGACGTGATGGTCGCGAGTGAACTTCGGAGTCTTGCAGGGGAGTAGCGTGTCTGCGGGTCGACCATGTGACTGATGAGGAGGAATCATGCTCGAAGGACAATCGCAATGCAGCCAGCACAGCGGATCATCCAGCCAATCTATGCATCGAAGGGGTGGATGAAGCTCCTCGGGATTCTCCTGATCGTGCAAGGCGTGCTGATTGCCCTTTCGATCGTCGGGTTGCTCATTGCGTGGCTACCCATCTGGATCGGGGTTCTGCTGATGAAGTCGGCAAAGAAGGCGGAGGAGGCGTATGTCGATGGCGCAGAAGCCGACGCTATCGAGTCCCTTGCGAGGCTCAAGACGATCTTCACGCTCTACGGTGTGGTGACGATCGTCGGTATCGGTTTCATGATCCTGTACATCGTGCTCATCGTCGTGCTTGTTGCCAGTGGCGAGTTTGATTTGACCAGCGCACGCCTCGGGTAATTCAAGGAGGCCGACGATTCAAGGCTTGGTGGGTCAGAACTCCGTGTCCTGATCCCTGCGAATCGATGGCAGATTGCGCTTGGAACGGACGCCGATGCGGAATGCTGGCGCGATAGCCGTTCCCCACCGTGACTCTGACTCCTCGAGCAGCCTCCGGAGTCTGCTCACCTGGCTCTTGAGACGAGCGTTCTCGTTCTGAAGCGGGATGATCCGCTTGATGCCTTCGAGGTTCACTCCAGCATTTGAAAGGTTCTGGATGAGGAGCAAACGCTCGAGGTCGCCTTGGCTGTATCGACGGGTGCCACCCGGTGTGCGGTAGGGGTCGACAAGGCCTCGACGCTCATAGACACGGAGGGTTTGAGGGTGCATGCCGACGAGCTCGGCTGCGACGGAGATGATGTAGACGGCGTTCTGTTGATCATTCATGTTCACACCCCCAGGTGTTTCCGTGGGTTCCATGTTGACTCTGATTCCTGAAGAGCTTCGAGGGCAGACTTCTCATCGTCCGAGATGGTCGTGGGCACGGCGACATCGATCGTCACAAGCAGGTCACCCTTCGTCTTGGCGGTTTCGACGCCTTTGCCGCTGAGTTTCAATGTCTTGCCCGGCTGGGTACCAGCAGGAACCTTGATGTTGGTCGTGCCGTTGAGCGTCGGGATGCTGATGATGGCGCCGAGCGCCGCCTCGGTATATGTGACGGGGATGGTGACCGTGAGGTCCTTCTTGCCTGATCTGCCGAAGATGGGGTGATCGCCAACTCGCACCTCGACATAGAGGTCGCCCGATGGTCCGCCGTTGAGACCCGGTCCGCCCCTGCCAGTGACGCGGACCTTCGTTCCGTCGGCAACACCCTTTGGGATCTTCACCTTGACTGTGCTTGACCCGACGGTGAATTCTCTGGTTGGTCCGGAGAGTGCATCATGGAAGCTCAGCGTGATCGAGCCTGACACATTCTGTCCCTTCTGAGGCGCTGCAGGCCGGCGTCCGCTGCCGAAGAGGTCCTGGAGTCCACCGAACAGATCCTGTGTCGCTCCTCCGCCAAACGCCGAGAAGGTCCTCGACCCGCACGTACTGTTGGTTTCCTTGCGGTCCACCGACGAAGTAGCCCATCTCCCGCGCGTGGTCATACTCCTTGCGCTGGTCCTCGTCACCGATCGTGTCGTACGCCTCGTTGATCTCTTTGAACCGCGTCTCGGCGGCATCGTCGCCAGGATTGTTGTCCGGATGGAACTCGCGCGCGAGTTTGCGGAACGCCTTCTTGATCGTCTTGTGATCAGCGTCCTTGGCTACGCCGATTTCGGCGTAGTAATCCTTCTCCATCCATTCCTTACGCATGTCCTACGATGACGAGGGACGGCCTGATGACCCGTCCACCCATCACATATCCCTTCCGTACTTCCTGGTCCACGATCTGGTCGCCCTCCCCAGGGATTACAGAAATGGCCTCGTGGAGTGCCGGGTCGAATGGGGCACCCACGGCCTCGATGGGTGCAAACCCATCCTGTTTGAGCGCTTCGAGCAGCTGGGCGTGCGTGCTACTCATCCCATCGACCATCTTGGCCTCGGTATCTGTCGTCGGCTCGATGGCGATGGCGGCTTCGAGGGTGTCAAGTGTCGGGAGCAGCGACTCAATAACTCTCTGGCCGGCCCGCAGCACGGTTTCGACCCGGTCGCGCTCGGTGCGTTTCCGGTAGTTGTCGAACTCTGCAGTCACCCTCTTGAGGTTGCCGAGCAGCTCGTCAGCTTCGAGGCGTGCGTCTCCGAGCTCACGAATGAGAAGTTTCTCGCTCTCTTCGCGGCTCTCAGGCAGTACGACGCCAACGGACTCCGCCGTGTGCTCGATTTCGAGCACTTCGACGATCGCCGCCGGTGACTCTGCCGGCTCCACATCGGAACCGACAGGGTCAGGGCTGTGCTCGTCTTGACTGTTGACCTTCGGGTCTTGCGTCTCGCTCATTCGTCTTCAACGACCTCAGCCTCGACGACCTCAGCCTCCTCGACGTCGCCATCACCGTCTGCGCCAGCCGCGTCCCCAGACGCTGCTGCGGCTTCAGCCTGTGCAGCTTCGTACATCTTCTCACCGATGACCTGAGCAACCTCCATAAGCGCTCCCGTGGCCTCCTTGAGGGACTCGGTGGAAGAGCTCTCGTCTTCGACGAGCGCCTTGAGTGCATCGAGTTTCTCCTGGATCGGAGCCTTGTCATCGTCCGTGAGGCATCGCCGTGTTCAGCAAGCTGCTTGCCAACGGTGTAGACCGTATGGTCGGCAGAGTTACGGACCTCTACGGCTTCCTTACGCTCAGCGTCGTCGGCAGCGTGTGCCTCGGCATCCTTGATCATCTGGTCGATGTCGCTGCTGTCAAGTGCGGTGCCACCGGTGATCGTGACTTGCTGGGTCTGGCCTGTGCCGAGATCCTTGGCCGACACGGACACGATTCCGTTCGCGTCGATGTCGAATGTGACCTCGATCTGGGGGATACCTCGCGGCGCAGGAGGGATGTCCAGGAGCTTGAAACGGCCAAGGCTCATGTTGTCTGACGACATGGCACGCTCACCCTGCATCACGTGAATCTCGACCTCAGGCTGGCTGTTCGCAGCCGTAGTGAAGATCTCTGAGCGGCGAGTCGGGATCGTCGTATTGCGTTCGATCATCTTCGTGAACACACCACCCTCGGTTTCGACACCGAGCGTGAGGGGGGTCACGTCAAGCAGCAGGATGTCAGACACATCGCCTGTGAGGACTCCCGCCTGGATCGCCGCACCGAGTGCGACAACCTCGTCCGGGTTGACACCCTTGTTTGGCTCCTTGCCACCGCTCATGTCTGCAACGACCGACTGCACTGCTGGCATCCGTGTCGAGCCTCCGACCAGCAAGATGTGGTCGAGGTCAGACAGAGAAATTCCGGCGTCTTCAATCGCACGCTTGAAGGGTCCCCTCGTGCGGGCGAGGAGGTCGTCCGTCATCTGTTCGAACTCGGAGCGCTTCAGCGTTCTGAGCATGTGGATGGGTCCGTCGGCCGTTGCTGTGATGAACGGCAGGTTGATCTCTGTCTCCTGGACGGTCGACAGCTCGATCTTCGCCTTCTCGGCGGCTTCCCTGAGGCGGGTGAGAGCCATCGGTCTGCTGAAAGGTCAACACCGTTTTCGGCCTTGAACCCGTCAACGAGCCACGTGATCACCTTCTCGTCCCAGTCGTCGCCACCGAGGTGGGTGTCACCAGCTGTCGACTTCACTTCAAAGACGCCTTCGCCGATCTCGAGAACGGACACGTCGAATGTTCCACCACCGAGGTCGAAGACGAGGATGGTTTCGTCGTGCTTCTTGTCGAGCCCGTATGCAAGGGCAGCGGCGGTGGTTCGTTGACGATTCGCTCGACTTCGAGGCCCGCGATCTGTCCAGCTTCTTTCGTGGCCTGACGTTGGGCATCTCCGAAGTAGGCAGGCACAGTGATGACTGCTTTCGTGATCGTCTCACCGAGGTACGCCTCTGCATCTGCCTTCAGCTTCTGGAGGATGCGGGCAGAGATCTCCTGAGAGTTGTACGACTTGTCGTCAATGTCGATGGACCAGTCCTCTCCCATGTGCCTCTTCACAGATCGGATCGTCCGACCCGGGTTGGTGATTGCTTGGCGTTTCGCTTGTTCGCCGACGAGCACCTCGCCGTTCTTGGCGAACGCAACGACGGACGGGGTTGTCCTGTTGCCTTCTGCGTTTGCGACGACTACTGGTTCTCCGCCCTCAAGGACTGAGATGACCGAGTTCGTTGTTCCGAGGTCGATTCCGACGGCTCGTCCCATGGTGGTTCTCCTTGTTATTGCGCGTGACGCGCATGAGCGCGCACAGTTCTATGAGTCAATACAAGAAGAATAACCTGAGTCGAGTCGTATCAATTCCCATATTTTCCGAGGTCAGCGGTCGAAATACTTCACTCACCCGGAGGAGAACGACAAACACCGGTGGTTGAACCCACCGGTGTTCATCCCTCCGCCCGCTCCGGGTGTCCGGTCTATCCGGACATCCGGGCGATCTTGATCCGCTCTCTCAACGGCACACCTGTTGAACGCTGATAACGCGTTCTAGGTCCATCGGTATCCGAATCCACATCTTCAGTCGTCTCTGCGATCGTGAGGATCGGTATGTCCTCGACGATGACCTCTGGATCCTTGACGGCCTCCGGCTTTGGATCAGGCATCCTTGAAGCGTCGAGTTGCTCCATCGCCGTGAGATCGATGACCTTGGCGCTCTCCCGAACGGAATTGGCCAGAGCCTCAGCGGCGTGCTCAAGGCCAACGGCGGCCCGTGACATCGATGCGATCTTGGATCGGATCTTGGCACCCTCCAGATCAGCTCTGTGCGTGGCCGTTGCCGCGTCCGCCTCGGTGTCAGCAACCGCTCGGTCCCTGACTTCGGTGGCTTCCTTCACAGCCCACTCCGCGTCAATGGACCGTTGGGCTGCGTCGGCTTCTATCTCGCGCATTCGGCTCTCGGCTTCCTTGTACACACCAGTGAGGATCTCGTCTCTGCTGGCGGCGACATCCGAACGCAACCGTTCTGTGGCAGCGGCAAGGTCTTCGGCTTCGTGCCTGGCATCTTCGGCGATCGTAGATGCCTCAGAGCGGGCGTCCTCGATGATCTCGTCATGCGTGGTCTGTGCCGCGACGAATGTCTTCCGAATGGCGTCCGCTGACGCGTCGGCTTCGTCGATCTTGTCGGTGAGTGTGGTGATTCGTTCGTCATTGCGACGCAACGCGTCAACCAAACGAGCGATTACGGCGTCGACCTCAGCGGGGTCGTACCCATTCTTGCGGACCCGACCAAATCGGTGGGTCTCAGCGATCGATGCGCTGATCATGTCCTCAACCTTCCCGGACCGCCGCCCACTGTGGCCCCTACGACCCTCTGCGTGCGACCGGGTGGTCATTTCTCAAGCTCGCTGACGATATCGGCATACCAGCCGATGCGCAAGAGGTATTTTCGAACTCTGAAACGGATCTCTGGAATGGCGTGCCGCCGTGTTCTATGGTGGGGGCATGGAGCAAATACGCGTAGATCTCGACAAGCCCTGGTTGACCGTTGCAGACATCTGCGAGTACATGGACGCATCGACGTTCGTCGTGACGTCCGTACTGCGAAGTGGCGAACTCCCTGCGGTGAAGTTCGGTCGTGAGTGGCGCATCTCGAAGCAGGACTTCGAGGACTGGATCAACGAATCGCGAGTCAAGAGTCAGGAAACCAGAGTCGAGACACCGGATACCTCGGCGGCTGTCGACCGATAACCGATACTCTCGGGGTCATGTCAACTGTTGCCATCGTCCTTGCCGCGGATCCCGGGCCTGCCTTCATCGGTTCCAAGTACCTCGCATCCGTCAACGATGAGCCAATGCTCCAGCACGTCGTGAACGACGCCTCGACGTGGCCGGTCGATGCAGTCATCGTCGTCCTCGGTCCAGATGCCGAGCAGATAATTGATGTAATCGACTTCAAGGATTTCACTGTCGTCGTTGATGCCGAATGGGAGGAGGGTTCGGCCTCGCCCCTGCGAGCCGCTCTCGACCTGGCGTCACGGGATCGGTCCGTTCGGCGGTGCGTCGTTGCAAGAGGTGACCAGCCCGGTGTGAACCAAGACGTCATCGCTTCGCTCTTGGACGCAGCGGCAGGAGCGGATGCTGATGCGACGGTTCCCAAGTATCGGTACTCGGTTGGGTGGCCCGTCGTCCTCGACGTGTCGTTGTGGGAGCACCTCCTCGGCAGCGAAGGATCAGTCGATCTCCTCGATGTGGTTGCTTCCCACTCTGGTCGCATCGAAGAGGTGTGGTTCGATCATCTAGCGCCGGCACGGTACGAAGTACCGGATGATTTACCCCAGTCGAGGCGATGACCCGCACGCGCGCTCGCGGACTTGGGTAGTCTCGGCTGATGCGACGCCGAACGAATGTGTTGGGGAGGACATAAATGGCATCGATCTCTGCGATACGTTCGATCGGTCATAGGAACGCAACGAAGCTGCGCAAATCAAAGGTCAGGACCACAGACTCGTTGCTTGAGCAGGCGTCCACCCGAAAGGGGAGAGGCGCCGTTTCGGTCCGGACAGGCATACCTACCGCTGATCTGTTGAGGTGGGCTCATCAGGCAGACATGATGCGTGTGGGTGGCATCGGATCCGAGTACGCCGACCTGCTTGTGGCGGTTGGTGTCGACACGATCAAATTGCTTCGTAGGCGCAACGCCGACAGTCTCATGGTCGCGATGACGCAGGTGAACACTCGCCGGAGGCTCGTCCAGCGACTTCCAACGGTCGAGATGGTGCAAGGGTGGATTGATACCGCTGGCGAAATCGACCCGATCGTAACGAGCTAACGGGGAACGCTCGGCGTTCGGGAACGCCTTCGCGTTCCTTGGAAGCTGCTTTGCAGCTTCAGTGAACCTATGGCTGACTCTTGTTCCTGAAGCGTTCCCTGCAGCTTCAGTCCGTGGATAAAGAGAGGTGGGACCCGTACGGGTCCCACCTCTCTTTGATTTGGAGTCGGTCGTGCAACCTATGCAACGATTGCCTTGACCAGTTCGCTCTTCGTCATCGAGGAACGACCACTGAGGTCGCGTTCACGAGCAATCACGAGAAGCTCGTCCTTCGTCATTGCAGTGAGCTGCTTGCGGCTCATCGAGGGAGCCTTCTCTGCCTTTGGTGCCTGAGATACCTCTTGTGTGGTGGTCGGCGACGGACGGAAGGAGTCCTTCCAGGATCCGAGCATGTGCTCCATCTGGTCGCGCAGCTTTGCAACCTGGTCCTGGATCTGATCGACGTCGATCTTGTCCTGAACCGTGTCCACGGTCGCCTGGGCGCGCTCGCCGACGTTCTTCTCGCCGACCTTGACTTCGCTTACCTTCTCGATACTCTTGCCGGTCAAGGACTGAGCCTTCTCCATGAACGATTTGAAGACATCGGTCGCAGAGTCGGCGGACGTGCCGCCGAGTTCCATAGCTTTGTCCATGTACTCGCTCGCGGTCTCGGTCGCGCTTTTGGCTGACGACATCCCGAGATCCTTTGCCTTGCCGGCAAATTCAACGGTGCTGTCGGAGACATCCTTGGCAGCCTTCGCGACTGCTTCCTTCTGTGTGGTGAGATCGATCATGAATCCTCCTGATCGTTCGAGATGAAGCTCGTATAGATCTCCATCAGTGCTTGTTTCTGGCTTGTAGTGAGCTTTGTGTCTGTGTTGATCGCAGCGTTGATCCCTGGTGCCTCGTATCCGTCGAGGAGACCAGCACGCTCGTAGAGGGTCTCCGTCCGAATCGCGAGTGCTTCGGCGATGGATCGGAGGATCTCAGCCGATGGCTTTCGCACGCCGCGTTCGATCTGGGACAGATACGGGTTCGAGACACCGGCCATCTCCGCGAGCTTGCGGATCGATAGTGCACTGCGTTCACGCTGCTCACGGATGAACATGCCAACGTTAGGGAGCTGTGGTGTCTTCATAAAGGACAGTGTATAGCCTTTTGCAACTTAGTGCTAGCAAATGCAAGCACTGTTGCCTACGGGTCAGAAGGCCGTGCGGCGCTCCGAGAGCATCTCATCGAGGGCGTTCTGAATCGATCGGCGCACGTCCTCAGCCCTCTCGAGCTGGTCAAGAGCATCGAGATGGTGCCCTGGCTTCGATGGCATCACTGGCGGGAGGAACCTGATGCTCCACCGAATCGGGAGGGGAATCGGGTTCAACGCGATCGCGATCTCCTCGACACGCTGATCTGGAAAGAACATCCGCACCAGTCGCGCCAGCTTCTTGGACACCATCACAGTGGGATGGACCTCCTCGGAACCGATGATCGCGACGGGAATAATGGGTGACGATGTCTCCTCTGCCAACTCCGCAAAACCACCTCGTCCGAGACGACCAACTCGGTACGCCTCCCACACGGGTTTCATGAAGCCACGTTCGCCTTCGGGGAACACACCGAGCAGATGGCCCCTGTTGAGAAGCTCGCGGGCATCTGCCCTCGCCGCGTACGCAGCCCCGACCTTTCGATAGAGGTGCGACACAACCGGAAGCATGTTGAAGATCTCCGTGCCTATCACCCTGACACGCCGCGGTATCCGAGCCTCGTTCATCACAGCAAGACTCAGCATCGCCGCGTCGTATGGAAGGGCCGCACCACCGTGGTTTGCGACAAGTACGGCGCCACCATCCATCGGAACGTTCTCGACGCCCTCGACCTCGACGCGGAAGTAGTCGAAGTAGAGCGTGTTGAGTACATGCCATGCCATCTCCGCGACAACGGGGTCGAGACCGAACGCGTCGATGTCATAGGTGGCAAGGGAGATGTGCCTCCACAGGGACGGCCAAGCGGAGAAGCTGAGCTTCCCTGTGAGTGGGATGGCGCGATCAGCGATCGAACCGTCGCCGTGGAGACCGCATCTGGACGTCCCGACAACAATCGGTAGCCCGCACGGGTGGCCCTCGGTCGTGGTCCAGACACAGTGGACCGCGGTGTCGACGAATCCCGCGAGACGCTCGTTGAGGGCTTCACGTCTGGCTCTGGCTTCCGCCCGATCCTCGGGGGCGATACCTGGGATGGTGATGCCTCCGGCAGTTTCGGTCTCTGTCACCGCAGTATTGGACCCCGACTCGTCGGTACCGAGTGCCTCGATGAGCGCCGCTTTGTTCATCGTGGAGCGCCCTGCCAGCTCCTGCTCGCGGGCGAGAGCCATAAGGTCGACCTTCGTCATGGACGTGAGCTGGTCGCGGGTCACGGCGTGTTCTCCACATTGCGCCCATACGCGCTCAGGACCGTCTGCCTGCATGTGTACCTTGGCTCGAACTTGAGCGTCGTTCGCATCTCGGTGGTATCGACGACCCTGCCGTGTTTGAGGAGTCCGCGCAGGTGGTCAGGCACGTTGATGTTGATACGCGACAGCCCGGAGAGGGCGCCGTCGAATAACCTCCCGGGGAGCGGTTGGGGGATCCGTCTTCCGAGCCTCAGGACGCGTGACAGGTACATTTGGCCCTGAGCGGTCACGTTGAACGTGCCGGAGACATCCTGGTCGGCGGCGTGCTCGAGGGCCGCAACCGCGTCTTCTTCGTGAATGAATTGCAGTCGGGGGTCGAATCCCATGAGCGTTGGAACCGACGGAAGCGTGAGATAGCTGCTGATCGGGTTGTTGATACCGGGACCGAAGATCGGAGCGAAACGCAGCACGGTGAATCGGATGTTGGGATGTCGCATGGCGGCCCCACCGATGAATCGCTCCATCTCGGACAGGTCACGCTGGAACTTGTTTGACCTGCCCTGTGGGCGTGTCAGCTCGTTGAGAACAGAGGGATTGCGCGGGCTGGCTCCGTACACGCCTGTATCAGACTTCACGATGACCTTCTGAACCGAATCGAGACGCTCGATCGCTCCAAAGAGGGCGAGTGCTCCGACGATCCGCTCTTCAGATTCGGTGTTTTTGCCATGTTCTGAGGTCGGATGAACGGATTGGAGGTGGAATACCACATGAGGCTGCACATCGATGACGTACCGCGCGAGCGTCAACCGATCCAGTGACACCTTGCGAAAGTCCGATGAGAATCGGACCCGAGGGTCATCGTTGTCGACGGCGAATACTTCGACGTCCGGCCTGGCCTCGAGGTGGCGCGCAAGGTTGCCTCCGGTCCATCCAGCGGCTCCTGTAATCAACACTCGCGTCATCCAATGCAGGGTAGGTGGCACGGAAAACGCAGCGTTCCTGAACGAACACGGAGCGGGTCTAGCCTCGCAGCATGAAACGAGGACAATCGACGAACGCCGGGGTTATCGGTACAGGGCTCGTCGGCGGGTCGATTGCAGCAGGGCTCACCACTGCTGGATGGGACGTTGTGGGCTACGACCCGGATCCCGACAGCCTCGAGGTGGCCATGGAACGTGGCTTCATCGGCGTGGCAGTCAACTCAGTCGATGGCATCCTCGATGAGCAGCCAGAGATTGTGATCGTTGCCGCCCCGCCGATGGCCACGATCGAGATCGTTTCGAACCTCGAAACATCGGCAGTCGTGATGGATGTTGCCGGGATCAAGGCGCCGGTCATTGACGCGGCTTCCCATCTGGCACGGTTTGTGGGGACCCATCCCATGGCCGGTCGAGAGTCATCTGGTCCACAATTCGCATCGCCTGCTCTCTTCCGTGGAGCCAACTGGGTCGTGGTGCAGGGTGCCCCCGATGACGCAACCGATCGGGTAGTCGAGGTGATTCGGACGCTTGGCGCCAACCTGGTCTCCATGTCTGCGGCTGACCACGACAATGCGGTAGCAGCGATCAGCCATCTTCCCCAGATTCTCGCTGCGGGTTTGCTATCGGCTGCAGCTGAGACCCCTGCGGCGTTGGACCTCGCCGCGGGGAGTTTCAGGGATCTGACCAGAGTTGCCGCATCCCAACCCATTCCATGGGTCGAGATTCTTAAGTCAAACGAGGTAGCGGTCCTCGACGCTGTGGCCGGTCTCAGGGAGCAGCTCGACGCCGTGGAGTCCGCGATCAGATCCGACGACGACGACCTTCTCGCGTACCTATCACGGTCGCGCGATGTGCGCAGGACGCTTGGCGCGCCCGTCGCTGCGGTCCGCGTGAGCCTCGCCGACGAACCGGGAGAGATCGCCAAGGTCGGTCACGCGCTCGAAGAGTCCCATGTCGACGTCAGGGACATCCAGATGCGACACGCACCGTACGGCGGTGGCGGTGTGCTCACAATCTCAGTCCGTGCCGGTGACGAGGAGGCACTCAGACATGCCATCGATGACGTCGGGTTGCTGACGGTGCCCTGACCTGACTGGTCTACTCTGGCATCTGAGGAGTAAAGACGATGCAGCCGCCACAGTTCACGATTGGGATGGAAGAGGAGTACTTCGTTGTTGATCGCGACACTCGTGATCTCGTTCCCGATCTCCCCGAATCGCTGCTGAAGAAGCTGCTCGACCCCCCAATCGGTGCTACGAGTCCCGAGTTCATCCGCTCCCAGATCGAGATTGGCACACCCATCTGTGGTGACGTCGACGAGCTCAGCGAGTCGCTTCGCATCATGCGTCGGTTCGTCTCCGACACTGTGTCGGAACACGACATGGCGATCGTCGCCGCTTCGACACACCCATCTGCCGAGTGGGGCCGACAGCGGCACGTCGACAAGGACCGATACAACATGCTCGCCCAAGCGCTTCAGGGCGTCGTCCGACGTCTGCTGATCTGCGGTATGCACGTCCATGTCGGCATCGATGATGAGGATGTTCGTATCGATGTAATGAACCAGGTGTCCTACTTCCTGCCGCATCTCCTTGCCCTCTCCGGCTCGTCGCCTTTCTGGCATGGTGAGGACACGGGTCTCAAGAGCTATCGGCCTGCGGTGTTTCGTGCCGTGCCACGCACGGGGATGCCGGACGAGTTTTCGAGTTGGTCCGACTACACGCGACACGTCAACGTGCTTGTCGATACGGGAGTCATCGAGGACGCATCGAAACTGTGGTGGGATATCAGGCCTTCGTCTCGCTACCCGACCCTTGAGATGCGCTCCGCTGATATCTGTACGCGATACGAGGACGGCATCACGATTGCAGCGGTGTATCAAGCGCTCGTCGCAACGCTCCACCAATATCGAATGAGCAACCAGAAGTGGCGGATCTACTCGCGGATGCTGATCTCGGAGAACTCGTGGCGTGCGCAGCGATACGGCGTTGATGAGCCGCTGATCGACTTCGGTCGATCTGAGCTGATCGAGATGCAACAGCTCATGGATGAGCTGATCGAACTCGTGCGCGACCAGGCCGTTGCCCTTGGATCCCTCGACAGCATCAAGCGGGTCAAGGAGATCGTGGCGAGCGGCACGAGCGCAGATCGCCAGCGCGGCGTGTACGAAAACGCGATTGCGGACGGGGCTGATCAACGTGAGGCATTGGATCAGGTTGTCGATCACTTGATAGCAGAGACCGTGGAGGATCTGTGACGCGGAGTCTTCGAGTGGCTGGTGCCCAGCTCGACCTCACCGTCGGCGATCTCTCCGGCAACGAGACAAAGATCAGGCATGCAATGGAGTGGGCCGAGGGGAACCAGGCCGACGTTCTCGTACTCCCCGAGCTCGCGATCTCCGGATATCCACCAGAGGATCTCGTTCTCCGCAGGGGATTCGTTGACGAGAATCTTGCAGTGCTCGGGCGACTCGCCGCCGTATCCGGTTCGACGGCAACGATCGTCGGATTCATCGACAGACTCAACACTGAGCAGATCGACGACGTTGCGGCCGGCAGGACGGTGACCAACGCAGCAGCAGTAATTGCCGAGGGCGAGATCAAGGGGGTGTATCACAAGACCCTGCTGCCGACGTACGGCGTGTTCGATGAGGGACGTCTCTTCGCTGAGGGCAGGACTCCACTGAGTCTTCACGGCATCGCAGGTGTCCTGACCGGTGTGTCGATCTGTGAGGACATATGGGACAGTGAGGGCCCACCGACGGGACAAGCGGTTGGTGGGGCCGAGGTGCTCCTCAATATCAACGGTTCGCCGTATCACATCGGAAAGAGCGCAGAGAGGCTCGAGATGCTCACGGACCGTGCCAGGTCCGGCAACGTTCACGTTGTCTACGTGAATGCCGTTGGAGGCCAGGACGAGCTTGTGTTCGATGGCGCGTCGATGGTTATCGCTCCCGACGGCACGCTGCTGCACCGCTCCCCACAGTTCGTCGAACATCGGTTTCTCGTGGATATCGCGATCGAGGATCATCGGTCGGCCCTGCTGCCGGTTGTCACGGTCACCCGAGACGGGAGGAGGCCGGATCGGTCTCGAGACGGCGTCGGTTGCGGCGGAACTCGATGAATTCGAGGAGATCTATGAAGCGCTGTGCGCAGGCCTCTTTGGGTATGTGACCAAGAACGGTTTCAGCAATACGGTCATCAGCCTCTCCGGCGGCATCGATTCGGCGCTGTCGTGCGCCATTGCTGTGGACGCCCTTGGCCCCGAGTCTGTCCATGGATTCACCATGCCGACCCGCTACTCATCTGACGGATCCGTCGATGACTCCTATGAGCTTGCCGATCGTCTTGGCATCCAGATCGACACGGTCCCTATCGAGGGATTGTTCGGAGGTTTCCTGAACGCGCTCGAGCCAGTTTTTGCGGGTGCCCCGGCGAACGTGGCCGAGGAGAATCTCCAGGCTCGGATCAGGGGAACGATCATGATGGCCGTCTCGAACAAGTTCGGCGGCATGGTGATCGCCACAGGGAACAAGTCAGAGATGGCGGTGGGGTACGCCACTCTGTACGGCGACATGGCCGGTGGATACTCGGTGTTGAAGGACGTATACAAGACGATGGTCTACGACCTTTCGAGATGGCGCAATTCGAGGGGCGAAGTGATCCCGCAGGTGATCGTCGACAAGGAACCATCCGCCGAGCTTCGGCCTGATCAGCTCGATTCGGACTCTCTCCCGCCGTACCCGGTACTCGACGAGATACTGTGCCGGTACATCGAGCTGGACATGACCGCCGATGAGATCGTAGAGGCCGGGTTCGATGACGGATTGACCCATCGCATCGCAACGATGGTCGACCGCAACGAATACAAGCGCAGGCAGTCAGCACCCGGTGTGCGCATCACACAGAAGGCATTCGGCCGTGACCGCCGTCTTCCGATCACGAACTGGTTCAAGCCGTGAGGTCCCGTACGATCGGCAAGGTGCTCATCAACGGTGTCAGCACCGATCCTGCTGAGGCTGCGGTGTCGGTGTTCGATGTGGGATTCCAGCGTGGCTACGGCTGTTTCGAAGCCATGCGGTCATATGGCGGGACGATATTCCGCTTGGAAGGCCATCTCGACCGCCTCGCACGCAGCGCTGAGCACCTCCGAATCGGGTTGACAGATCGTGACACACTCGCTGAGTGGTGTCGCGCTGCGGCATCGGGTGGCGACGGCGTACTTCGGGTATACGTGACCGGAGGGACTGATGCTTCGACGCTGGGAACTGACAATGTGACGGTTGTATACCTTGAACCGCTTCCTGACCTGCCGGACAGCGTGCGGCTGGATCTGCTCGACGCTCCATGGCACTCAGACGGTCGGGTCAGCGAGCTGACGGGTGCCAAGACCTTGTCGTACGGACCGAACCTCGCAGCGACCATCGAAGCCAAGTCGAAGGGCTACGACGATGCGGCGCTTCTCGGTCGTGACGACGGCGTCCTCGAGGGGCCGACGTTCTCGCTGGCGTGGATAACGGATGGCACACTGTTCACGCCCAGCCTCGACAGGAAGATCCTCGAGTCGATTACGCGCGAGGCGACCCTGGAAGCCGCCGTGTCGATCGGGGTTCCCGTGACCGTCGGCCGATTCCACAGGCATGCCCTGACGGGAGCCGACGAGGTGTTCATCATGTCAACGGTCCGCGAAATTATGCCTGTCACAGCGGTCGCCGACGCGATGTTTGAGACGGGTCCCGTGACACTCCAGCTCAAAGCTGCCTTCGATGACCTCGTGCGTTCCGAGACGTCATGAGTGTTCTCGATGAGATCGACAACCTGTACGAACAGGCGGTTACCGCACCCGAGTCGGTCAACGATCAGATGCTTGCCGATTGGGCTGAGGGTGTGGCGGGCGGGTACGAACTTGATCGCGAGGGTACAAAGTATGTCCGAAGATCCCTGAACAACGCCCGGAAGTTGGCTGCATTCTGGACGGAGAGGGAGAATCGTTCCGATGGCGATGCTGATGATCCGGAGGAATGGTCGTCCCGTGTTGATCTCACCCTCGGTGTCAAGGCTTGGAGACCGCAGCTCGAACTCGCACGTCACTTGCTCGAGGTCGATCCGAGCAGTGAGATCTATGAGAGGGCATCCGCGATGTTCCGCCTCGTCACCAACGAGGAATTCCTCGATGGCATGTCATATGAAGAGTGGAATCGACAGGCGTGATTCGCGGCAGACGTAGCCATTCGCAGTAGCATCAGTGGCATGCTGTTCAGAGCGCGTTTGGGCCTGATCTTGGTGGCGGTCGTCATGGTTTCAGCTGCTTGCAACTCGGGGGGGTCCTCGAATACGACCTCAAGCACTTCTGACGCCCCACTGACGACTCTTGTCTCTTCTGGCTCGACGGGATCGGTGGATGCCTCGACCACTACGACAACGGCGGCGATCAAGACGACCCTCACTGCACCTGAGTATCGGATCGTTGACCGCATCGAGGGGGACGGCCCTGGAGACACTGTGATCGTGCTGTTGGACCCTGCGACGTACGAGTCGCTGTCGACGCTCGATCTCTACGACCTCATTGCTGAGGTGGTGGAACTCTTCCCACCGGTGGCAGTACTGCACATCGTTGATGATGCTGGTGCAGCGAACGTTGTCGCGAATCCGGATGCGTCTGAGGCCGAACGTCAAGCCGCCGTTGGTAACTACCTCGCCCGCCTCGAGAATGGTTTCCAAATCACGTATCTCGGACCCTTTGCCTCATCGGGCAGTGCCGTTCTCGGAAGCTAACGCTTCATGTATGAGGTACATGAACCGCTGGCAAGCGCCACACGCATCGGTGGCAGCTATTTGGCTGACCATGACCGCACCACGGTTCTTTGTCTCCTTGCTGCTTGTAGCTGCTGTCATTGGCAGCGGCTACACGGCAAGTGGAGATCCAATGCTCCAACAAGACTCCGGCGGTGAGACCACCACTCCGTTGAGGAATCGCAACGCGTTTGGTTCTGCTGCTGCAAACCTGACGACCGAGGAGCACCGCAGATTCGAGATCGGCGACTCCTTCTTCACCGAGGATTGGGTGACTGCGCCGGCATCGACCGATGCGAGGGACGGACTTGGACCGCTCATGAACGCGGTCTCGTGTTCATCGTGTCACGTGTTGGATGGTCGCGCTGCACCGCCGGAGGACAATGACGATCCAGAACGAGGATTGCTGTTGCGAATCGGTGTGTTCGAAGGCGACGAGGTCGTGGTTCATCCCGTGTACGGCGGACAGCTGCAAGACAGAGCCATTGCCGGTGTGCAGGTCGAGGGAGTCATGGGTATCACGTACACCGAGATGCCAGGCAGCTATGAGGACGGCACTACCTACTCGCTCAGATCGCCGCAGTATTCGATTGAGATGCAGGGATACGGCGACATTGCTGCCTCCCTTCTGATCTCTCCACGAATCGCGCCCGTCGTCTCGGGTATGGGACTCATCGAGGCCATCCCAGAAGCGGCAATTCTCGCGAATGTGGACGAGAACGATGAGGACGGCGACGGCATTTCTGGAAGAGCCAACTTCGTCACTTCGGTAGCGACAGGCGGGACCATGCTCGGACGCATTGGGTGGAAGGCCAATGTCGCGACGATTGAGGACCAAGTTGCGGCTGCCTTCCTCAGAGATATCGGCATCACCTCATCCGTCCACCCAGACGAGAACTGCACCGCCACCCAAGCCGAATGCCTTGCTGCTGTCTCCGGTGGCAACCCTGAGCTGACCGCCAAGCGGCTTGCTGAGGTTGTGTTCTATTCATCGACTCTTTCGGTACCCGCTCGCAGGGACCTTGATGAACCGGACGTGCAGGCTGGGGCGAGGCTGTTCGAGCAGCTGAACTGCTCTGGATGTCACACTCCCACTTTTACGACGGGATCTCACGACATCGCAGCGATCTCGGACCAAACCATCTTTCCATTCTCCGATCCTCTTCTTCACGACATGGGTCCTGACCTCGCCGATGGCAAGCCGGATGGGCTGGCTTCCGGTTCGGAGTGGCGGACGCCACCGCTGTGGGGCATCGGTCTCATCGAGACCGTGAACGGGCATACGAACGTTCTCCATGACGGAAGGGCGCGCTCCATTTACGAGGCGATCCTATGGCACGGAGGTGAGGCCGAAGATGGAAAGACGGCGTTCACAGTGCTGGACTCCGATGACAGGGATCGATTGATCGCGTTTGTGGAGTCGCTGTGATCCGCGACGGGTCGGCGCCTGCCTGCCTGATCTGTTAGCTAGCTGAGGAGGATGGTCGCCGTCAGGAGGAAACCGGTGAAGCCGACGATATCGGTAATCATGGTGAGGAAGATATTCGATGCAAGCGCTGGGTCCTGGCCAAGTCTGCGCAGCAGTACGGGGATGCCCGATCCGACAAGCCCAGCCACAAGGAACGACACCCATACGGCGACGAATACGATCGTCGCCAGATCCATCGGTGCGATCGTCTCTGTCCCCGATTGGAAGGCCGTAATGGTCACTGCGGCGAGAAGACCAGCGGACACTGCCATGACCGTGCCGTCGACGAGCCCGATCGTGACCTCTCTGCGGATAGCACGAGCAGCTCGACCGGGCGGGAGGTCCCCGACAGCCATGGAGCGGATGATCACCGCAAGGCTCTGGGCACCCGAGTTGCCAGCCAGGAGAGCAACGGTTGGCATGTAGGCAGCGAGCACGGCGTAGGTAGTGAGCGTCGGCTCGAATCGAGAAATGAGTGCGGCGAGGAAGAGGCCAACCACGAGATTGAAGAAGATCCACGGAAGCCGTCTGCGCACGGACCGCGTGACGGGTGTGAAGACAGTCTCCTCTTCACCTGCGCCCACCATGACGGCAATGTCCTCGCCCACCTCGGCGAGAATCGCCTCGATCGCTTCAGATACCTTGACCATGCCGACAAGTACGCCGTGGGCATCGACCACCGGGATGGCAATCAAGTTGTACCGCTGGATCTCCTCGGCGACCGCTTCGCGGTCGGTATCGGTTCGTACGCTGACGATGGACGTCTCCATGAGATCGTCAAGTCCGGTTCCCGGAAGGGCGAACACGAGCTTCCTGAAAGGAACGACGCCGAGGAGTCGCTTGTCGTCGTCGATCACGTAGAGGTACCGAACGTTCGATCCGAGGTCGTCGTGGATTCTCCTGAGCGCCTCGATGGCTTCGCCAGAGGACATCCCAACGGGTAGTGCTGCGACGTCGGTCGTCATCATGCCGCCAGCGGTGTCGGCTGCGTAGATGAGCAGTCGTTCGACGTCGAGCGCCGTCTCAGCGTCGAGGGCGCTGAGTATCGCGGTTCGATCCTCAGCATCAAGCGCTCCGATGAGATCGACGGCTTGATCGGTCTCCATCTCAGACACAAGTGCCGCCGCTTGGGAAGGATCGAGCTCCTGGAGTACGTCTGCTGCGGCCTCAGGATGCATCTCATCAAGCACGTCACCGGCTTCATCCACCGGGAGCTCCTGGAGCAGGTCAGCCGCACCTTCCTCGTCCAACGCCTCGAGGATGTCTGCTGCATCGTGTGGGTCGTCGCCAGCAAGTTCTTCCCACGCCTCGTGGTGTGAGTCGAGATAGTCCTCAGCCTCACTCGGTTTACGGCGCGCGAGTTCCCTGATGGTCGAACCGAGCTGGCCTGGGCGTGCTATCCGGATTCTCATGGCATCTCCAGCCTAGGAGGCTCACACAGCGATCTGGATATGCAACAGGCCCCCAAGGGGATGGGGGCCCGCTGCGTGTTCTACGGGTCCACAGGGGGGACTGGGAACCCGCAGTATGTTTCGCAGACTCCCCAGGGGGGACGAGGGAGTCTGCTGAGGGTCGTCTGGCGACCCAGCCATTTGAGGATACCGCATTGGAGCGGCACATCAAGTCGAATTCATGATCTCTTCTGTCGGGATGCCAGGATTCGCCCCGAAGGCCCATGTTCAAAGGATCGTTCGACGATCCGGCCAATGACCGAACCGGAGGATCCTTCATCCTCTAGCGCTTGCACGAGGGCCCTCTCGAGCGCCGCGTCGATGGCAAGCAATAGTCCACCGCTGGTTTGCGCATCGGCGAGAATCCACCTGAGGTCGTCCGGTACGTCGTCAAAGACAGTCATCGATTCGACGCTGGCCATGTTCCTACGTGTACCTCCAGCTATCTCCCCGTTTGCTACGAGTTCCCTGACACCTTCAATCGTCGGGACCGCATCGGCGTCCAGTTCGGCGCTGACTCCTGAGCCGCGTGTCATCTCTGAGAGGTGCCCCAACAGTCCGAAGCCGGTGACGTCGGTGACGGCTCGCACGCCGATTCGCCGAGCAGCGCGTGCCGCACCCCGATTGAGTTGGGTCATGATCGTTGTGGCTTCGTCAATTACGGATTGGGGAGCCGTGCCATGTTTCGCTGCGGTCGAGACAACGCCAGTACCGAGGGGCTTCGTCAGTACGAGGGACTGTCCAGGTTCGGCCGCGCTGTTGGTGGTGATGTCCTGCTCAGGCGCAGTGCCGGTGACCGCAAAGCCGTACTTCGGTTCAGGATCGTCGACGGAGTGGCCACCCACAACGGTGCAACCGGCCTCAGCCATGATCGCGAGGCCACCCTCGATCACCTTGCCGAGCACGTCGAATGGAATAGTGTCGCGGGGCCACCCGATCAGCTGAAGCGCTGTGAGTGGATCTCCTCCCATCGCGTAGACATCGCTCAGCGCGTTCGCCGCGGTGATCCTGCCCCAGTCGTACGCGTCATCGACGACCGGCGTGAAGAAGTCAACGGTCTGGATGATGACGTTGCCATCTCCAACTCGAAAAACCCCGGCGTCATCTGAACCCGGGATACCTACGACGAGGTCTGGGTGAAGCGTTGCTGGGTGGTTGTGCGTGTGACGCAGGACCTGCGTCAGCTCGTCAGGGCCGAGCTTGCACGCTCAACCGGAGCCGTGGGAGAAGGCTGTGAGCCTTACGTCTTTCATGTCCAGAACGTAGTACTACTCGCGGCCGTCAGGTGCTGGCGCGCAGCTATGTTCTCAGTCAGCGACCAACGGAGAGGCATGCGAGTAGCGGTCATTGGTGGGGGAACGATGGGGATCGGAATTGCTCATCGGTGTGCGGCCAACGGTGCGTCGGTCACACTGGTCGATGTCGACCTAGCAACGGCCGAGACCGCCGTCGACCGAACCGTTGAGACGCTCGGGACTGCGGTCGAGCGCGGCAAACTCAGTCCGGAAGGTTTCGATTGTGCCATTGCGAACCTCCACTCCACGGCAGCGATCGAGGATCTCGACATCGGACTCGATCTGATCGTGGAGGCGGTCATCGAGGACGTTCAGCTCAAACAATCGATTCTTCTGGTGTGTGAAGCCCGCGATCCGGTGGTGCTCGCCTCGAACACGTCGAGCATCTCCATCGATGAGCTCGCCACGGGTCTGTCGTCACCGGAGCGATTTGCAGGCATGCACTTCTTCAATCCCGTATGGGCGATGCACCTTGTCGAAGTGATCAGGGGCGTAGCGACCTCCGAAGCCACCCTTCGCGAGATCTCATCAATGGTTGAGTTCCTCGGGATGGAGCAAGCGCTCATCAACGATGCTCCCGGCTTTGCCACAAGCAGGCTGGGGGTCCTGGTCGGTATCGAAGCGATCCGGATGGTTGAAGAGGGTGTCGCTGCTCCCGCTGACATCGACCGCGCCATGTCTCTCGGCTATCGGCATCCGATGGGGCCACTCATGCTTGGTGACCTTGTCGGGCTGGATGTGAGGCTGAAGATCGCGTCACACCTCGCATCCGTGTACGGCGAACGCTTCGAACCGCCCGGACTGCTCAGGACGATGGTGGCTGAGGGCAAGCTCGGGAAGAAATCCGGAGTTGGTTTCTACGACTGGACGTCCGGGTCAGCGGTTCCGCCGCAAGAACTCTGATACGAGCCCGTACGTCTCTTGGGGCTTGTCTGCCATTGGGTTGTGTCTTGCTCCGGCGATGACTCGGAGCTCCGCTCCGGAGATCAGGTCTGCCATCTCCTCGTTCACGGTCAGGTACTTGTCGTCGCCCTCACCGACGATCAGCAGCACCGCAACGTCGAGCGTCGCGAGTTCGTCCCAGATGGATGGTTGTGCACCCTGCCCGTATCCGCGAAGGGCGGTGGAGAGACCGGCGGACGTATTCGCAGCCCGGACGGTGCGGTCCCACGCGCGGTACTCGTTACTCAGATGGTCGATCGACGTGATCCCAGCGGTCGTCCAGGAGTCGACGAACGCTTCGAGACCAATTGCCTCTATCCGCCCGGCGAGTATTGCGTCCTGATCAGCACGATCCCGACGTTCCCCGATGTCACGTATTCCTGCTGTCGCGGAGATCAGCACGAGGCTCGAGATGTCATCGGGAGACTCGACCGCAGCGAGGAGCGCCAGCCGGCCACCCTGGCTGTAGCCAAGCAGAGGGCGCGGGCCACCAGGCAATGCGAGGACCGCTTCGATGTCCTCGAGGACGCCGTCGATGTCACAGGTCTGCGTGCGGCTGAGGCCGTGACCGGGAAGATCAGGGGCGATGATCGTGTGGCCAAGGGGTTCGGCGGCAGGCGAGTACTGCTCCCCTGTCATCGAGAAGCCGTGTAGTGCGACTATCTCTGGACCGGTTCCGAACCGCCGGAGATGCAGCACAGCTATTCCTTGATCGGAACTTCTGTGGTCAGCACCTTGTAGACAACGGCGGCGATCAGTGCGGCGACACCGACGAGGATGAGATTCTTCATGCCACAAGGATACCGTCTACGGCGACCAGTAACTGACCCCATCGATGCCGAGTGTGTATATCGACTCGAGCTGACTGTCGTGCGCTTCTTCTCCAGATGCCGCGGGTGTGGACTGCTAGGGTCCAGCGTCACAGGGGAATGAGAGAAGGAAGGCTCCTCAATGCCGGATGAAAAAGAACCAGTGGAGCCTCCACCGCCTTCCATCCCTCCACCTCCCGATCACGTTGTGGATCCGAGACCCCCGCCAGAGGTGGTTGAGAGTGAAGTGATCACATCCACAACAGAACCTGTTATTGATCTGGAAGATCTCGGATCGGATACAGCTCCGCCACCAGGGACTGAGGGGTCGGCTGCAGGCGAACGAGTCCATATGGAACCGTCCGACATTGCCGTAGGGCACTACGGAACCGAGGATCTTCTCAAGGAGCATCCGCTGCCACCATCGCGTGGGGAAGACGGGGAGACGTTTGATGAGTGGGGCACCGGGTCGAGCGATGCCACCGACCAAGGCTCCGTCCCCGTAGATCCGCCTCCGAAGGGCCCTGCCGACAAGGCTCCGCCGTGGATCAAATTGGTCTGGGCTATTGGTGGGCTCTTGCTTCTCCTTGTGATTGCTGCTTTCTGGTTCTCCAATCGAAGCGCCGACACCAATGCGGCCTCAGTACCGGATCCGACCGCCGCATCCGCTGTGGACTCTGGCCCTGAACCGACGGTCGCAAGTGAGTCAGTAGAAAAGCAAGCTACCGATTCGGATCCCGTAGAGGAGCCAGCGAGTGGTTCTGGGCAGGCGACAGACCCGGCAGGGGATAACGGGGGGAATGGGACGGGGGCCGACATCCTGGGCCTGGAGTACCTCCAGGGCGATGAGTTCTTCACAGCGCTCCTCACTATGGGGTTCTCACCTCTGGAAAGCAGCATCCTTTGGTACAGTTACTATCTGGAAGTGACATTCATTCGGTTCTCCGGTGCAATTCAGGTGATGATTTGGGAGAACCATGCTGGCGAATCTCGGTTTGGTGAGTTGGATTCGGAAGGTACCGCCAACGGCGAAGGTGTCACGCTGACCCATGAAGCTGCTGAGTTCAAATCAGCTAACGGCACAGCCGACGATCCTGTCACGGAGGTACGTGTCAAAGCATTGAGCCTCGTGGAGCAGGACAGTCCGTTCACCCAAGATGAAATGGAAGTCGAGACGGGCTCCGGCTGAGGTACACCCCGCCAAGCGAGCGCGCCTCGGAACACGGACCACGATTGCCTACCCTTCGGGCGTGACCTCCTCCCCTCGCGCACAGCGTGTCTTTCGTTACGTTGCCTGGGGAACCCTCGCGTTCAATGTGCTGGTGATCCTCTGGGGGACCGTGGTGCGCGCTACGGGTTCGGGCGATGGATGTGGCGAGAGTTGGCCGAAGTGCGGCCAGCAGTTCATTCCGGCGAACCCAACGGTCGAGACCGCCATCGAGTTTTCGCACAGGGCATCTTCGTTTCTTGCCGGCGTCGGTGTCGCCGCCGTCTTCTTCCTCGCCATGTGGGCGTGGCCGAAGCGCCACCTCGTGCGCAGGGCAGCTACCGCATCCGGAGTATTCCTCGTGATAGAGGCCCTTCTGGGTGCCTCGCTCGTCCTGTTCGGCTGGGTCGATGATGACATCTCAGGCGCGCGCATGATCGTTGTTCCGCTGCACCTTGTGAACACGTTCATGCTGCTCGGCTCACTCGCGGTCACTGCATGGTGGGGTTCGGGACTGCCTCAGCCCCGAACCGCTGGAAAGGAGCGGTCGATCCGATGGCTCTGGATCGGTGCCGCCGTCCTTCTCATCCTCGGCGTGACAGGCGCACTCAACGCCCTTGCGGACACCATCTTTCCCGCCGACTCTGTGGCCGAAGGGATCGCCGACGAGTTCGGCCCGACGGCACCCCTCCTCCTGCGTCTCAGAATCATTCACCCGATAGTTGCCATTGCCGGTGGGTTGCTCGTTGGATGGATAGCCGCAGACATTTCCCGTCGAGGTTCGCAGCGTACGAGACGCCTCGCCGTCTCCGTGAGCGTCATCGTGCTCTCCCAATTCTTCGTCGGAATCGCCAATATCCTCTTCCTCACCCCGCTGTCGATCCAGGTCGTCCACCTGATGGTCGCGGACTTCCTTTGGATTGCGTTCATCCTCTTCGGAGCCTCGTGGCTTGGTGATCCGATCCGAGTCGATGATCGGCAAAGGGTGGCCCGATGACCGCGCGGGCGTACATCGAGATGACCAAACCACGGATCATCGAGCTGCTCCTCATCACAACCGTGCCAGCGATGGTTGTAGCGGAAGGCGGTTGGCCAGGCTGGCAGCTCGTGCTTCTTGTGCTCGTGGGCGGAACTCTCTCCGCTGGTGGTGCGAACGTGATCAACCAGGTCTACGACCGCGACATCGACCGCATCATGAAACGAACTTCGGGACGGCCACTTCCTACCGAGAGGGTCTCGCCCCTTGCCGCAATGATGTTCGGAATCGTGCTCGGTCTGGCAGGCTTCGTCGTTCTCGCCGTTGGGTCGACACTCCTTGCGGGCGTTCTCTCACTGGTGGCGTTCGGCTTCTACGTGTTCGTATACACGATGCTGCTGAAGCGAACAACCACGCAGAACATCGTGATTGGAGGCGCGGCAGGGGCGGTCCCTGCGCTTATCGGATGGGCCGCTGTCACCGGCGACCTTTCAGTGGCTCCGTGGGTCATGTTCGCGATCATCTTCTATTGGACGCCGCCGCATTTCTGGGCACTTTCGATCAAGTACGAAGAGGACTACCGGGCCGCTGGAGTGCCGATGCTGTCCGTGATCGCTGGCGACGAAGTCACGTTCCGCCAGATCTTCTGGTACTCAGTCGTGACCGTTGGGGTGAGTCTGATGCTGATCCCCGTTGCTGGCCTCGGCTGGATCTACATCGTGGTGACGATCACTCTGAGCGTGTGGCTGCTCGGAGCTGCGTTCCGTCTTCAGTCCGATCGCGCCAGAGCGATGGGTTTCTTCGGGTTCACCAACCTGTACCTAGCAGGTGTGTTCCTCGCCATGGCGATCGACAGGCTGGTCGGCACAACCGCGGTGTTGGGCGGCGCAACGTTGTGGATGGTCGTTGCCACCGTGTTGGTCGGTGTCGGCGGACTGGCGGTCATCGCATCCGAGGTTTCGTCAGACGCCCGCGCACCTGGTGTCTCACGCCCGAGGCAGATCGTCGAGGTCGCCATCACCGCCCTATTCGCCTTCGCACTCACATGGATTGCCTGGCTTGCTGTTGCGAATCTCGCCGTTGACCTGGTCTCCTAGGCTCTCAGCCGTGAGCGACACAGCACCCATTCGCACAGAGGAACGGTTCGACGAGCAGAAGGTCGCTCGTTATCTCCACGAGACGTTGCCAGACTTGTTCCCCTGTGCGGAGGTTCTCTTCGATCAGTTCCCCGGTGGGGCAGCCAATCTCACCTATCGAGCCCGCTGCCCCGAAGGCGACGAATGGGTACTCAGACGTGCACCGCTCGGCGAGGTCGCAAAGGGCGGGCACGACATGGCTCGTGAACACAAGGTGTTGTCGCGTCTGTGGCGTGAATACCGGTTGGCCCCGAGGGCGCATCATTTCTGCGACGACCCTGAGATCATCGGCAAGCCGTTCTTCGTCATGGAACGGCGTCATGGCGCCGTCATTCGCAAACGGTGGCCGGCGTTCTGTGTCGACGATCCACAGCTGCAGCGCGTCGTTGCGGAGTCCCTGGTGGACGCGCTCTGCGATCTCCACACGATTGATCCACAGACAGTGGACCTCTCGGATCTTGGACGACCGGAAGGCTTCGTCGAGCGCCAGATAGACGGCTGGTCGCGGCGATGGGATGCTGCGTCGACCCGGCCCGTTCCCGACATGGATGCGAACGCGCACCTCTTGCGGACCAGAGTTCCCACGCCTCGGCTCGCGACGATTCTCCACAACGACTTCAAACTGGACAACACGATGGTTGGTTCCGATGGCCACCTCGTTGCGGTGTTCGACTGGGACATGGCGACGCTCGGTGACCCTTTGGTGGATCTCGGCACCATGCTCGCGTACTGGGCCCAGCCGGATGACCCCACGCATCTCGTCTTCGGGGCCAACGCTGTTGCGATCGGCGAAGTGATGCCCAAGACCGAGGTACGAGAACGGTACGCAGAACGGACCCGCTTCGATGTGTCCGAAGTTTCGTACTACGAGGGTCTTGCGTTGTTCCGGATCGCCGTGATTATCGAACAGATATACGCGAGATACGTTGGGGGGGCTCACGACAGACGAGCGGTTCGCCCACTTCGAGCCGATCGCTCCACTCCTCGCCGCCGCAGCCCGCGATTTGCTGTCGTAGGATCAGCGCCATGCCACAGGAACAGATTGACGAGCTCAGACAGAAGATTGACGAGATCAACGAGCGCCTCCTGAGTTTGATTTCGGAACGCCAGGACGTATCGGTCGCGATCGGAGCGATCAAGCTCGACCATGGTCTTCCGCTGTACTCCGAGCAGCGCGAGTCTGAACTTCTCGCGACATTCCGTGATGACGCGGCACGGCTCGACATCGACCCTGACTATGTGGAAGAGCTGATGCGCGTCGTGCTTGAGCACTCGAGAGCCGCTCAGCGTCGCAAGAATCAACGCGGCACCTGATGGAGGTCACCGATGGGAGCGACGGACGACGGCGCTGCTGGTGGGGTGTTGGGAATGCCGACTACGAGGTCTATCACGACACCGAGTGGGGGTTCCCCCAACTCGATGACAAGCGGCTCTTCGAGAAGATCTGTCTGGAGGGCTTCCAATCCGGTCTGAGCTGGTTGACCATCCTTCGCAAGCGGGAGAACTTCAGGGCGGCGTTCGATGGATTCGACTTCAACGTTGTGACTGCCTACGACGACTCTGATGTCGACCGCCTCCTCGCAGATGCTGGCATCGTGCGACACCGAGGCAAGATCGAAGCGACGATCACCAATGCGAAACGGGCCATCGAAACCGTTGATGAGCATGGCTCCCTAGCCGCATACTTCTGGTCGTTCGAGCCGCCACGGGTTGCAGCACCGACGGACATCCTGGCAACCACGGACGTGTCGATTGCACTATCCAAAGACCTCAAGCGGCGCGGGTGGAAGTTTGTAGGACCGACAACCGCCTACGCGTTTATGCAGGCCATGGGCTTGGTGAACGACCACCTCGCAGACTGTTTCGTCCGTGACCAGGTCAAGGAAGCGAGGACCGCGCTGCGGACGATCCCTTTCGATGCTTGAAGCCGGTCAGGAGTATTCGCTCTTGACTTCGCGGGTCATCAACTCGTGGAGCGCCTGCGCGACGTCGGCCTTTTCATACAGCACCGAACCAACCTTCTCCGCAATGGGCATCTCGACGCCGTGCTTGTGCGCGAGTTCGAGCACGCCCCGGGTTGACTTGACTCCCTCGGCAACCATGCTCATCTCTTCGACGATGACGTCGAGATCCCTGCCCTGGCCCAGCCCATATCCAACGGTCTGATTGCGGCTTTGGGACGAGTTGCAGGTTGCGATGAGGTCGCCGAGCCCTGCCAGCCCAACGAACGTGCGCTCGTCGCCTCCCATTGCAACACCGAGGCGGGTCATCTCTACGAGGGCGCGTGTAATCAGCGTCGCGAGGGTGTTGTCACCAAACCCCTGCCCCCGTGCCATTCCCGCTGCCAGAGCCATGACGTTCTTCAATGCTCCGGCGCTCTCAGATCCGATCACATCGGGATTCGTGTAGACGCGAAGCCGCGGAGAGGCGTACACCTGCTGGATCGATGCCGCGATCGTCTGATCCTCCATCGCGATCACCGTCGCTGCCGGTTGGCCCTCGATGATCTCTGTCGCGAGATTCGGCCCGGTCAACACGCCAACGATCGATGGATCGTGGTCGGGGAGCACATCCATCGTGACTTGTGTCATACGCATGAGCGTGCCAGCTTCGATTCCCTTTGACAGTGACAGGATCGGTGTGTCCGTCGGAATCGCATCGACCAGTCGCAGAAGCACATCACGGTACCCGTGCGATGGCACGCCCATGACAACCACCGTTGCATCGTTCACGGCACCGTGGAGGTCTTCGGTTGCTGCGAGCTCTGGTGGGAGATCGTGGCCCTTGAGGTATCGCTTGTTTCGGTGGTTCTTGTTGATGCCCTTGACGACATCACCACGACGCGACCAGATCGTTGTTGGGGCGTATGGCGCAGACAAAGACGCCACTGTCGTTCCCCACGACCCTGCCCCAATCACTGCGTACTTCATGGGGACAGACTACTGACTACGAACTGAATCACGACGTGTCGGAATTGTCCCCAGCGTCATGGCCTGCCAAACCCAGTCGCTCAAGGGTTGCGATTGCGGACTGGCGTTCCATCGTCGCGGCTGCTTCATTGCCGGCCACGTGGAACAGGCCCGCTAGCCGAAGACGAGATTGTGCTGCTTCGTAGGGCATGCGAAGGCTTGTCCAACCCTTGATCGCAGCCTGTAGGTCCTCCACGGCGTTCTTTTGATGTCCTTCCCTTGCAGCAAGTACTGCTCGTCGGTCCGCCGCTTCGGACCGCATTGCAGTCGAATCGCAAACTCCCGCTGTTTCTTCGAATTCGGTCAGAAACGTTTGGGCCTCGGAAATCTTGTCGAGAGCGATCTCAGCGTCTATCAGCGCCGGGAGATACCGCGCGCGGTCCAGCAGTTGTGGATTGTTCACCAACGCATCCAGAAGGAGCTGTTCGGCTTCGGTCGGGCGGCCTTGGATCAAACTGAGTTGAGCCATCCCTGGCAGAGGCGTAAAGCCGTGTTCATGTGCTGATCGAAAGAGGCCCTCGGCTTCAGGGAGGTTTCCCGCGCGGAGTTCAATCTCACCCATTTGGTACACGGCCGCACCGACGATCGGAGTCCAACCGACGAGCTCATCGAGGGCCCGGCGAAGGTCGCTGGTGGCAGCCTTCCAATCGCCTTGCAGCCACTTCAACTCAGCACGGGTGATCCGGCAGATGCCAGGGTATGCGGAGTCCGAATGCTGGCTACACCACTCCTCGGCAGCATCGCTCCACTCGGACGCCCGTTGATAGTCAGCGACTGCGTCGCACACCGCCAACATATTGCAGTAGTTGCGTCCGGTCGCATCGGGATCCAACTCTCCTGACACGGCAGCCACCATGGATTCGTCGACCAGCACCATCCCCTCCTCCACCTGTCCCATAGTTACGAGAAAGCGCCCCTTGTCCATGAGGCCGAGTGCTTCCAGACTCCGATTGCCCAACTGAATGCCGGATTCGATTACTTGGTCGGCGAGCGCGATTGCCTTCTCTGGGTCGCCCTCGGCTTCGAACGCGTAAACGGTCTTCCATCGAAGGAGGTAGCTGTGAGCCTCGGTTCCGATCTCCTCGCCGACGAGTTTCTCTGCTCGTGAGACCCAAGCGTTCGCCACTGCTGTTGCCAAACTGTACTTGTAGAGGAAGGCCAGCTCGAGGGCGAGAAGGGCTGCCGCTTGGGAATTGCCCTCCCGCGCGAACATCCCGTATGCCCTCTCGTTAGCCGAAACCGCTTCCTTGCGATGCCCTGACCACTGGGCGCTTTCGCCGAGCATCCGGAGGTCGTCAGAACCGAGATCGACCAATTCTGCGGCCGACGTCAGGGCGTCGTACGCAACACTCCATTTGCCAGACGAGTGCGCTTGTCGGCCGTCCGACAACAGGTCGGCAGCATCCCGCACGGGACTGTTGGACCGCAGCGGCGGGAAATCCGGCAATAGGCCGTCAAACGTCATCTGATACACGTGTTCTGGTTTCTCGAGGTCCTTGAGCTCATGTGGCCCCAGGTCATCAACTCCGACGCCAGTCGGCATATCAGCCCGCAGGAGCTGCGTCGTCATTTCAGAGATGAGGACCTGTCCACCGTGCCCGATTGCGCGGAGACGGGCGCACCGATTGAGCGGCGGACCGAAGTAGTCGCCGTCACGTTCGTCTGCGTTCCCTGTGTGCAACGCCATCCGCACGCGGAAGGGCGCTACCTCCCCCCATTCCGCGGCTCCCAGTTTCAATTGAACGTCGAGAGCGGCAGCCACGGCTTGCTGTGGCGTCGAGAATGCTGCGCAGAACTCGTCTCCCGCTGTTGTGAATACGGCTCCAGCGTTCGATTCGATCGATCCACGGACGATTCCGTCGTGACGCGCCATCGCCTCGCGCATGACTTCGCCGTGTTCTTCCCAACGCCGTGTGCTTCCTTCGACATCAGTGAAGAGGAAGGTCACGATTCCACTGGGAAGCGTTGGCAAGGTCGGTCGCAATCGTCGGGCTTCTCACTCTAGGGTTGAGCTATCGATCGTGTGCAAAACTCTGCCGCTGCTCACGTGCGATGCCAGGCTGTCTCCTGTGCTGCTTGTGTCGGATGAATTACATGCTTGCAATTCGACTCGACCCATAGCAAGCTGACTTGCGTGCCGGACCGGAACGCCAATGTGACGCCAGGACCAAGATCGTTCGTATTGGATACCTGTGTGCTGCTCGCGGACCCGCAATCCATCCTCCGCTTCGATGAGCACGATGTTGTTCTCCCCCTTGTGGTTATCGAGGAACTTGACGGTCAGAAGACCAGGATGGACGAGGTCGGAGCCAGCGCCCGTAGCGCGATCCGGCTGCTTGAAGAGATGGGTGCATCGAGGCGAGGTGGCCTTGCGGCCCCTCATCAGCTCCCCGGTGGCGGAACGATCCGCATTGAACTCAATGGCGTTCAGTCTGAGCGACTGCCAGAGGTTCTCAACCCGACAACTCCTGACCACCGGATCCTCGCAACGTGTCTCAACCTCCACGATTCGGGGTCTGACACCGTCCTCGTGACGAAGGATGCTGCGCTACGGATCAAGGGGGCGCAGCTCGGCATCGACGTTGAGGACTATCGCGGGGACATTGTCCAGGTGGACGAGTCTTACAGCGGTGTGGCAGAAGTCGAGGTCGACCAGGATGTTATCGACGAAATGTACGACTCGGGAAAAGCCGAGATCCCGTTTCTCGAAGGCATCATGAACCAGTACCTCATCCTGAAGGGTCCGGGATCCGCGTCAGCACTGGCTCGTGTTGCTGAAGATGGCCCCGACCCGGTCGCGGTTCGAGTATCAGGATCGCGGCACATGTTCGGCATCGAGACCAAGAATGTGCGCCAAACGTTCGCAGCGGATCTGCTCATGGATCCAGATATCTCAGCGGTGAGCCTCATGGGTATGGCTGGAACGGGAAAGACCTTCCTCTCCCTCGCCGCTGGCCTTGAGCAAGTGATTGAGATGGGTCGTTATCGCAGGGTGTCCGTCTACCGCCCGTTGATCGCTGTTGGAAGACAGGAAGTCGGATTCCTCCCCGGAGACCTCAGCGAGAAGCTTGAGCCGTGGATGGCTGCGGTTCACGACAATCTGTATGCCATCTTCGACCACAACGGTGCGAATCCGAAGGACATGGTCGACGAGCTTTTTGACCGCGATGTCCTCGAGATGGCGGCCGTCACCTATCTCCGAGGACGCTCGATTACCGATGAGTTGGTGATCGTCGACGAGGCGCAGAATCTCGAACTCCCGACCCTCAAAGTCATCCTCACCCGTATGGCTGCCAACTCAAAGGTGGTGTTCTGCGGCGATCTCACCCAGGTTGACAACCCGTATATCTCGCCGTTCGGTGGTCTGTCGGCGCTGATCGAGAAGTTCAAGGGCAACCCGATGTTCGGCCACGTCACGATGGAGCGGACCGTTCGGAGCCCATTGGCCGAGCTCGCGACCCAGCTTCTCTAGCGCTGACCTGCGAATGCAGCTGCTACCTGGCCAGCCACGCGTGCATTGTTCTCCGAGAGTGCGAGATTCGCTGGAATGTTGCGCCCATCGAGTCCCTCCGATATCTCTGCAAGCACATGGGGTGTGACCGCGGCACCGGTGATGCCGAGGCCGGCAGCAGAAGCCAGCGCATCTGACATCGCCGATTGAATCTCCTCCGTCGAAAGGGCTTCGCCTTCGGGGATGGGAACCGCAAGGAGCACACCACCGGACTCCCACGAGAGCCTTTGTTGCATGAGGTCAGCAACGTCCCGTGCCGAGTCAAGGCGTAGCGGGACGGGATGGCCGGAGGATCGTGCATAGAACATCGGGAAGTCGTCTGTCTGGTAGCCGATCACGGGTACCGAGAGCATTTCAAGATGCTCGAGGGTTCCTGCGATATCGAGGAAGGCCTTCGCGCCAGCCGCGACAGTGAGGACAGGGTGGCGCGCAATCGCGCCGAGGTCAGCGGACACGTCACCGGTCTCGGCTGAGCCGTGGTGGACCCCACCGATGCCGCCGGTGGCGAAGACGCTGATGTCAGCCCTGGCGGCGATAGCGAGGCTTGCCGACACCGTGGTCGCGCTGACCGGCCACTTCTGTGTGATAGCGGCCGGGATGTCGCGTTCGGCGGTCTTCACCGCTTCACCGAGGATGCGGTCGTAGTCGCTTCCATCGAGTCCGACTCTGACGACTCCGTCCATAACCGCCGTTACGGCGGGTTCAGCACCGGACTCCCCCACTGCTGCAAGTGTTCGTGTGAGCGCCTCTTCGTTCGCCGGAGAGGGCAGACCGAGGTTCGAGAAGATGGTGCTCTCGAGTGCAACGACGGGTCGCCCGGCTTCGATTGCCTCGCGTACCGGTTCACTAACAAGCATGTTCGTCATGGGGTCTCCGCATCGATCGTTCCGCACACATGAGGTTACGAGGAGTGCTCGGTGAGTACCAGCGCGGTGGCGTCGTGTCCGGCGGAGATGGCTTGCTCAAGACCCAACGACGACATCCTTGCACTGATGAACCCTGCCGCGAACGCATCCCCTGCCCCGGTTGTGTCTCGGACATCGTTGAGGGGGAGTGCGGGCACTGATGCCATGAGTTTTCCATGGGCATATCCGATCGCGGGTGCCCTTCCTGCTTTCACGATGGCCACGGCGACGCCACGAAGACCCTTCGATTCCGACACACCGAGGGCTGCTCCTTCATCCGCGTTGCACAGGACGACGTCGGGGCGGAGCTCCTCGAGCATCCCCTTGAACTTGTCCACTCCCATTTCGGTGATGATCGCCACTGAGGATGCGTCGATACTGATTGCCGCTCCCGATCGTCTGACCGTGTCGATTGCCTGTTTCGTCGCTGAGCCGAGAGGCTCGACAACAAGGGAGTACGCGGGTACGTGGAGCCATGCAACATCTTCGAGGTCTACTGCACCGATCTCCGTCAGTCCAGTCGCCGCAGCACGATCCGGCAGCATTGATCGCTCCCCATCAGGGCCCACGAGCACGACGATCGTGCCGGTTCGCCCTTTGCTCTGGACGCGCGGGTCAACACCTTTGGAGCGAAGCTCCTCGACCAAAGCAGCGCCGATGGAATCGGATCCGACCCTGCCGATGAACCTCACGTCGAGGCCGCAGGACACCGCTGCGACAGCGACGTTCGCTGCGCTCCCGCCACGGCGTCTGACGATGGATGCCTGTGTGTCCGATCCTGTAGCGATGTCGGAACTGAGTCGAACGACGACATCCTCGACGAGGTCGCCGATGCAGCAGAGCACTACCCAGCCACTTCCTCGGTAGCGGGCTCGTCCGGTTTCTGAGTGGGTGTCCGGGCGGCACGCTTTCGGACGGCGAAGAACACTGCTCCGCCCACGACGATCACCCCAAGGACGATGAGCGCGTTTCTCGACCCTCGGCGTGCCTTTGCGGCTACGTCACCAGCCGTAACAGCGAGTTCGTCGACCTTGATGGCGATGTTCTCCGCCTGTTGCAGCCGATCTTGTACAAATCCGATACCGCGTTCGAGCTGATCGACGGAGGTCTGGGCGTATTCGAGGGTTTCTGCGGCCGTCATCTGGTCCTCACTCGGGTTGCGGCTGTTGGCGCGATTCTACGCCACCGCTCCGGGTCATGACGCTGGATGTCACCGAGCAGTGACCACATACGTCCGGTATCTGGCCGCCTCATCGTGGGGGAGACGAACCGTGACCGCCGTGCCCGTGTCGTTGTGCTCGATATCGAGGACATCGGCCGATGAATGGAGCTCAGCGAGAAGGTCTCCCCGCTCGTACGGAATCTCAAGATCCAGTTCCACAGTCTTGGCGTGAAGCCCGCTCACGATGCTGTCGAGGAGCTCGGGGACTCCTTCTCCTGTCCGCGCCGACACGAATACCGCGTCGGCGTGGAGGGCTTTCAGGCGGTTGAGGGTCGTGGCATCGACCGCATCGGACTTGTTGAACACGATGATCTCGTCGATGTCATCGGCCTCGATCTCGCTGAGAACGGCGTGGACCGAAGCGACCTGGTGATCGGGGTCATTATCTGACGCGTCGACCAGGTGCACGAGCAGATCGGCATCCGCCACCTCCTCGAGCGTCGACTTGAATGCTTCAACAACTTCGTGAGGAAGGTCCCTGACGAAACCCACAGTGTCTGATATCAGGGCCTCGTGGCCGTGGGGGAGTTCGAGTTTGCGCACTGTCGAGTCGAGGGTCGCAAAGAGTTGATCCTGGACGAGAACATCGGCACCGGTCAGCCTGTTGAAGAGCGTTGACTTGCCAGCGTTTGTGTATCCAACGATGGCGACAATTGGGTCTCCCGCCCTCCTCCGCTGCTTGGAGCGAGTCGCTCTGGACCTTTCGGCGTCCGTGAGCAGTGTTTCGATCTTGCGAATCCGGTCCAGGATCCGACGCCGGTCTGTCTCGAGTTTCGTCTCACCGGGACCTCGCGTGCCGATGCCTGCTCCGAGTCGAGACAGCTCGATGCCCTTGCCGCGCAGCCGAGGGAGGCGGTACCGAAGTTGGGCGAGTTCCACCTGCATCATGCCCTCCTTGGTGTGGGCGTGCTGGGCGAAAATGTCCAGTATCAGGGCAACACGGTCGACAACATCGCACTGGAATGCCTGCTGAAGGTTGCGCTGCTGAGCAGGCGAGAGGTCATTATCAAAGACGACGACATCGATGTCTTCGATCTTCGAGATTGACACAAGTTCGCTGAGTTTGCCGCTCCCGACGAACGTTGCCGCTGTTGGGCGCTCGCGTCTCACGAGGATTGACTCGACCGGTTCGGAGCCGGCTGTATCGGTGAGCAGCTCCAGTTCCCTGAGGCTTGCCTCGCCGCGTACCTTGTCGTGTCGCGACCGGACGAGGCCGACGAGGAGCGCCCGCTGGCGTACGACATCGAGGTCGGTTACCGAGGCGGTGAGGCGCTGGCGTTGACGGCCTGCATGGGATCCGGAAGACTCAGTCATGGGCGAAAGGTACAGCACCCTGGCCCGAGACTGTTGCTCGTGCGCGCACCAACGTGCCTACTCTCACCGGCACACACGGACCCTGTCCGTGGCCCAAACCCATATGGAGGCATTACATGGACGACAACCTAAAGAAGTGGTTGCCGTGGATCGCAGTTGCGGCTGTGGCTCTCATCGTCATTGTTGTTATTGCTGTGAACAGCGGTGGCGACGACGAAGCGGCTACGACAACAACCGCGGCGGCGGAAACAACTACAAGCGCGGGAGACACGACGACGTCGGCTCCTGACGAGACCACAACATCGGCACCTGACGAGAAGCCAGAGCCAGGACCGCTCGGAGCGGTAGAGATCGCGGCCGGCGAAGACATCCCGATTCGTAGCCTGCAAGCCATCGCTGGCGACGTTGCGTTCCTTGGTATTCCGAACCTTCGTGGTACCGAGCTCGCTGTTGAGGACTACGGAGACATCAAGGGTCACAGCGTGAGCATTGGTACACCGCTTGACGATCTTTGCAGTGCAGAGGGCGGCGCAGCCGCTGGTCAGACGATCGCGTCAGACGACAAGGTCATCGGCACCATCGGAACATCGTGCTCGGGCGCTGCAGTCCCTGCATCGAAGCTCATTTCCGACCAGATCAGACGTGAGTGACGGTGACGTGTTCGACGGTGAGATCAGCACGCCACCCGACTCGGAAATGAGCTTCGATGCAGGGACTGCAGCGCCCGAGCACGATGTTCCGATGGTGCCGATGACCTTGTCGTCTGACGCGATCGTCTGACCAGC
>PVMK01164911.1_pt1 | contig 36378 bp, 37 predicted proteins | sample 1853481 | NCBI WGS metagenome assembly PVMK01 (sample SAMN08533507, study PRJNA380276) | Marine sediment metagenome, whole genome shotgun sequencing project. | reverse complement strand
TTCATTTTCAACCCTTGGTTCCATTTCTTTGGCTGTAAAATAACCGACTGTATTCAGGGTTTCTCCGCTAAGCGCTTTTCTCACATGGGCAAGTTGCTTTCCAGAAAGACGAGGCTCCATTTTAATAAGTCTGAAGCCTTCTTCTTCAATTAAGCTTTCAAATTTGCCGCCATAGCTGATGAAAATAACATTAAAGTGATCCTTACACATTCTTGCAATTTCAATATGCCTGCCTGTTTCTGCCAGATTATACCCGGCTACTGCAAATACAATTGTCTTCATAATTCTCTTATTGTGATTCATAATCAATATATATCACACTTCTTTCAGGTCTGATAGTCCCTATATTGATAAAAGACAGATAATGGATCAGGAGGTCGAGAACAACGAGGTTACCCGTAGGGGCGAGGTGGCCTCGCCCAAAATCAATGCATAATAAATTAAACAAAGGGCGGGGAGACCCCGCCCCTACATCAACCAACATTGGGTTGGTTCTCACATTTTAAAAAAAATACGCAACATCAACACCCGTCATATGAACGCTGCTTTTGTATGTGCCGTTCGCACTGTTCAATAGATTCAATCCATCTAAAGCAGAGTCATCAAGTGTATTGTTCTTGTCTCTGTTCTCAGATTTTTTGTAAGCATAGTACAGTCCAACTCTCATATTTCGAATTTTCATTTCAGTACCCAGTGAATAGATATGTCCATCACTGGCAGGTATGGAAGGCTCAATGGGAGTTATCTGTGAGTTTGAATGTCTTACCTGTTGCGTCACTGGTGAATTCAACGGAGTTTTTGAGATAATTAATGCCGCTCTTGACCTGCGGCTGCTCCAGTTTGTTCATGAGTGCAGGATTGTAAAAGAGTAATGTTCAAGTGGTTAATTGTTTGAACGTTCAAATGTAGGGGCGTATTGCGATACGCCCAGAGGAGTGGGTTTACTGATTTTTGATCGTCTTTTTATATGTTCCGGATTTTTTTAGAGCTTTCTCCATGTCCGTAATGGTTATCTCCGCAGGATCATAATAAACCGTATTTATTTCCAATGAACCCAGCCAGCCACTGGTAACCTGATTTATACCCTGTCGCCCTTCCAGGGCAGCTTGTCCCACATCGTATCACTCCACACCGAAAACAACACGTGCCTCATCAGCAAAAACTCCCTGCCCTGACAGCACAGCGATAAATACAAGCAGAAGCACATAAAGAGTTAGTTTTTTGAATGTCATGTACATAGAATCATCCATTTTGTTCATTACTTTACTTCTTTAACTTATCCATAAAATATTTCCGGAGCTTTGCTACTTTAGGCTCAATCACAATGCGGCAGTATGGCTCGTCAGTGTTCTGCTTATAGTAATCCTGATGATAGTCTTCAGCTGGATAGAATTTCTGAAAAGGGGCAACCTCTGTGACAATTGGATTTTCCCATACATTGGTCTTTTCCAGTTCATGTATCACATTTTCAGCAATACTTTTCTGTGAGTCACTTTGATAATAAATCGCTGAGCGATACTGAGTACCCACATCCGCACCCTGACGGTTTAAAGTGGTTGGATCATGAATTGTGAAGAAGACTTTCAGGATATCTTTATAGGATATTTTCTCCGGATTAAATATAATCTGAACTACTTCGGCATGACCGGTAGTACCGGTAGACACTTCACGATAGGAGGGACTTTCAACCGCGCCTCCTGAGTATCCTGAAATGACCTGTTCAACTCCATTTAATTCAAGGAAAACAGCTTCCAGACACCAGAAACATCCTCCTGCCAGAGTTGCAGTTTCTATATTTAATGTCATTACTGATCTCCTTTATTTTCATTGTAATATATCCGGTATATTACATCTGCTTTATCATCTGATACGAACAGCGATCCATCGGGTGCTATTTCAACATCCACCGGTCTTCCCCATGCCCTTTCCCTTTCGAGCCATCCCGAGGCAAATATCTCATAACTCACTGCCTTATTATCCATGACTTTTATGAAACTGATCCTGTAGCCGATTTTGTTTGACCTGTTCCATGAACCATGTTCAGCAATGAAAATCCCGTTTTTATAATAATCGGGGAACATCTTTCCGGTGTAGAACCTCATGCCTAGTGATGCAACATGTGCCTGAAGTTCATATGCCGGGGGTATGAAGCTGACTGCATGTTTGCGCTGACCGTAAACCGGATCTTTAATATTTATTCCATGAAGAAAGGGAAAACCGAAATGAAGTCCGCTGCTTCCTGCCATGTTCAGTTCATCCGGCGGACTGTTGTCTCCCAGCCGGTCCCTTCCGTTATCGGTGAACCACAACTCTCCTGTCTCCGGGTGCCAGTCAAAGCCGACACTGTTGCGTACACCCCTTGCATATATTTCAAAATTACCGCCGTCCAGATCCATTCTGGATATAGTAGCGAACCTCTCGTCCTGCTCAAGGCAAACATTGCATGGCGCTCCTATATTTATATATATCTTTTTGTCCGGTCCTACTTTAATAAACTTACCTCCGTGGTGTGTTTCATCGGGCAGGGAACTGTTAATAACTTCAGGATCAGGAGGGTTCTTAAGGTTGTTTAAGATGTTTTTGTATTTGTTAATTCTGTTCAGGGCAGAGACATAGAGATCACCATTATAATAATCTATGCCTATGGGCAGCTTAAGACCCTTATCAATCATATGGACTTTCCTGTCAGTTGTTACAGAATAAACATTGCCGCTCTTTGATCCAACAAACAGTGTGCCGTCTTCGGCAACAGCCATTGCACGTGCGTCTCTGATATTTTGGGCGTAAACTTCTACAATGAAGTTTACAGGTAATTTCAATTTTTCTATTGGAAGGGAGTTCGCGCATGAGAACTGCTGAGGAATGAGCAATAAAATTAATAGAAGAAAATATAGCACGGTCATTTTAACCTGAAGGCCGGCAAATCGAACCATAAGGCATTTTAACATGATAAAAGAAAGAACACATATCTTAGATAATTTTCAAGTGGTTAAATGCAGGAGCGTATTGCAATACGCCCGGAGGATGGCTCCGGTGAGAGGATATATAATAAATGGAATTACTTGTCTTTGATCGTCTTTATATATGTGTCGTGTTTTTTCAGAGCTTTCTCCATTTCCTTAATGGATATCTGGGCAGGATCATATACAACAGTATTTATTTCCAGAGAACCCAACCTACCGCTGGCAACCCGTTTTATGCCTTTCTGCCCTTCCATGGCAGCCTGGCCCACATCATATCAGCTTACTCCAAATACAACACTTGCTTCATCAGCAAAGGCTGCCTGCCCTGAGAGTATAGAGATGAAGAGAAGCAGAACAAAACAATAAATTATCCTGTTAAAAGCTATGGGCATAGTATCATTTACATTGACAAAAATAATTAAATTGAACAGCTCATATCCTCACCGCAACACATGGGTGACTTGATCTTGCCATGTCCATTGGGACATTTTGATATTTGCACTTCCGTACCATCATCCAGTTTTAATGAATCATCTTCAAGTGGAGCATCACATGTTGCGCAAGTTGCATTAACAGCCATACCGCATTTTGAACATTTGTATGTAGGCATATAGAATCCCTCCTAAGGTTAAATGTTTTGTTAATAAGAATGTAAGTTTAACCCTTATTACTTAAGTATGCTTGCCAGTATAGCCAGAGTATTGGTCTTGAATCTTTCAAGATCATGGTTCATTGCATGGGGATCTGTCTTAATATTACCGGCAATGATCAAGGTTGGAGTTTCATTTACTCCATATTTCCTGGCCATATCAAGTGATTTCTGAGTCTCTGCAGCTTTTTCACCACTCCTGAGTTTCTTGCTGAAATCAGAGCCAAGTCCCAGTTTACCTGCTATGTCTTCAAGAACCTTAACATCTGCAATGTCTCTCTTCTCCACCATTTGCGCTTCGAATAGCGCTTTCTTCATGGCTTCGCCTTTTCCAGCTTCCTCAGCGAGAAGATAGGCTTCTCCGGGTTTAGGTGAGCCGTGGTCACCCCAGTAAATAGCAACGGTCTTCCATTTGATCTTTTTTGGAAAATTACCTTTTATTACAGGAATTGCTTTCTCAAAATCATAGCAGGTGTGGCAGTAGAAACTCATAAACTCTATGACCTCAACAGTTTTACCGTCATACGTAAAATTCTCACCTTTCAGTTTTGTATGCTCTCCCATAATGGTCGGTGAACTGCCTGCATAAAGTGAAATGCTCATTGCCAGTGTTAATATTAGTGCTGTTAATAGTCTCAGTAATACTTTTGAAGTCATGGTGTTTTCTACTCCTTTGATTGGGAATTATTATCGTTAATTAAAGCAGATTGATTTTACAATGATTTAGATTTTATTTCCATATGTAAGGGCGTATTGCAATACGCCCCTACTAAAACAGAATTATTTTATCTTTTGAAGCCTTCCAAGATCATTTAAATTTGCTTCTTTAAATTTTTTAACCCTCTCATTATATCTGTCAGTATTTATCCTGTTTTCATGTATCTCAAGTGCCAGTTCATGGTCCATAAGAGGCGGACAGTCACTTTCGCAGGAAAGGGTATAGCATCCGCACATAAAGAATGGGAAATTGCCTTTATGCATAAAAATATTTTCACTGATCACCTCACCTGTAAGAGCATCATGGATAAAATGGTGTGCCTTAAAAAAATGACCATCAGCAGTGTCCCTTTCTTCACTTCTTCCCAGAACATGAATATTCCCATCCTGCCACCTCACTACATCAATGTAATCCAGTTTATCTTTATCCATAGATTGCCTTATTAAATATTTGTCTATTCTGAGGCTACCTGCAATTTACACCATGCATAAAGTGCATCATAGACTTCAAACTGATATGACAGGTTTTCTTCATCATCCGGAAAGCGCACGCCAAAACCGGTAGCAATTGCCTCCAAGCCAGCAGCAACAGGGTCTTTATCCAGGTTATCCGTATCAGCTGCGTTGACGATCTTGGATAACCGCAACAGCGCCTTATCAGTGAGCTCATATTCTCTGATCAGCACATCAAAGGTGCAAAGATCACCATCATGATCATATTTGGCTCCCGGGGCATCAAAAGAATTAGCCTGCTCCATTTCAGCAACCTTTGCCACCTGGCTTTTTGGAACGAAAATCAGTTCTGCATTAGAGTCTATAAACCGTTTTATAAGCCAGGGGCAAGCAACCCTGTCCACATGGACCTGTGATCTGGTAATCCCATTTCATATAATCTGCCTCCTGATTAAATTTCACTGTTATGATTGTTTGGCGCCAAAATAAGCAAGTGTATCTTTAACCATTTTATCCATATCTTCAAGAAGATGTCCGAATCTGGCATTCAGATCGTCATGAATGTGCTGAATATATTCCTGTGCGCCCTCTTCTCCATATTTATCTTCAAACATTTTGCCGAATTCGAGAATTTTGGTTATATCATGTCTCTCGCTCTTGTGGTCCCGTTCATCAATCCACTCATGGATTTCTCTATATTCCTTGCCGGTTCTTTCCATGCTGTTTTTAATATGATTATCAATCGGTGGCATTTAGTGCTCTCCTTTTTGGTATTATTTTGAGTTACAGGAATTCAAACTGTTTTTGACTATAGCATTATTATTCAGGGGTGGGCATGATTAAAATCATACTGTGGATAAAGAGAGGTAATAGGTAAATGTAGGGGCTGGGTCTCCCCGCCCTTTTGTAAAATTGAATTGGATTACAAATATTCAGGAAATAAAGATAGAAAGGGAATACTACTTATCAATCATCTGTATTGACATATCCGACCATTCTGGACTCAATATCATTAAGATCTTCCTCGCTGATGCCAAGCACTTCAAGCGCGGCAGCGTCAAGAGGATAACCGGGATCTGTCTCAACAGGGCTTAGTATGTTTTTGGTGGATAAGTAGTCAGCGACATGAGTGACTGACACATGCTTCAGACTTCTTTTGGCATGTGAAGGTGAGTGGTGAAACTCGATAGTGTCTTTAATATTATTAGGCAACTGCCACTGATTGGCAAGCCATGCACCCATATCAGCATGATCAAATTCAAGTACATTTTTTTCTGCTTCAAGAAGTGTCTGTCCATTTTTCATGTGTTTAAGAACATCTTTATAATTGTCAGCAAAATATCTGCTCAATACAAGAAAACCTACATCATGAAGTATGCCGTTTATAAATATTTCATCTGCCGTGCCAAGCTTAAGCTCTTCAGAAAGACGTTTTGCTATAAACCCGACCGATACGGAATGGTTAAATATTCTCTGATAATCAAGAACTCTCGAGCCCTTGCCTTCATCAAACACAGTCATAATAGAAATGCCGAGAGCTATGTTTTTAACATTGTTCAGGCCTATCCTCATAATCGCATTATCCAGGGTCTTTATTGGCTGTTTAGTCCCGAAAAAAGCAGAATTTGCAACACTGAGAATTTTACCGGATATGGCAGGATCGTTTTCTACTACACTCTCTATTTTATTGACTGAAACAGTATCATCACCTACGAGATTGAGAATTTCATATGCAATTGCCGGAATGGTAGGCAGTTTATCTATTTTTTTAACATAATTACTTAGTGATTTACTCATAGTACGTCCCCTTCAACTCCTATATTTAAAGTATATTTACAACATGTTATGAATTTTATTATCAAATATGCCTTATGTCAAGTCTTCGAAATGGGTCAGTCTCCTGAATTCCCTGAACCGTCCTTCAAGTTCAGAGTAATCCAGACATTTAATCCTGTCCAGACTGAAGGCCTCTACATTATATGAAGCCATTACGCTTCCAAATATTATGGCCTTGCGCAAATTAGCATCTTCAAAATTCATGGTACTTGATAAAAAACCCATAAATCCTCCGGCAAAGCTGTCCCCGGCACCGGTCGGATCAAATACTGATTCCAGAGGATATGCCGGCGCTGAGAATATTTTGCCGTCTTTAAACATAAGGGCTCCATACTCACCCTGTTTTATAATTAATGTCTTTGGTCCCATTGAATGGATAATGTTTGCTGCCTTTACAAGATTGGGCTCGCCTGAAAGCTCTCTTGCCTCGCCGTCATTTATAAGGAGAATATCGACCATCTTAAGCGTCTTGAGAAGGGAGTCCTTCTTTCCTTCTATCCAGAAGTTCATTGTATCGCATGCAACAAGAGAAGGATTCTCTACCTGCTCCAGAACCTCTCTCTGTAGATCAGGGTCAATATTAGCAAGAAATACAACATTCTTACTTTTGTAACTCTCAGGAAGTTTGGGCTTAAAAGACTGAAATACATTAAGCTGGGTATCAAGGGTACGTGCCTCGTTCAGGTCATACCCGTATTCGCCCTTCCATCTGAAGGTCTTTCCTTCAGTCTGTTCTATTCCTTCTATATCGATTTTGCGGCTCTTTAAAAAAGTAAGATGCTTTTCAGGGAAATCTGACCCTACCACAGCCACTACTGAAACATCAGTAAAGTAACTCGCTGCTGTTGAAAAATAAGTAGCAGACCCTCCCAGTACATCATCAGCCTCACCAAATGGTGTTTTCACAGAATCAAATGCAACCGAACCTACAACAAGTAATGACATTCTTCTTCCTCCAATATTAGATATTAATTATATATTCCTTATCAAGTGCGGAATGACAGCTAAAGACCACTTATTTTCTCTGAGGTTCAAATATGACTTTAATTGACTCTTTTGCCTCAGACACCAGTTTAAATCCCAGACCACCCTCGTCAAATGAAAGCTTGTGAGTGATCATATCCCCAAGCTTTACCCTCTGGCTTGCAATAAGATTGATGGAAAGTTCAAGGTCAAGAGGACTGGCACCATAAGATGTCATCAGAGTAATTTCGTTCCGCCAGAGATCATTCATGGGAACAGGCACCATTACTTCAGGCTCTGGTACGGCAAAATACAGTACCTTGCCGCCACGGTCAACACACTTAATTGCCTCTGTTGCAGCAGGCAGTGCACCGGCACATACAATCACAAGGTCAGCAAGCCTGTTATGGTTAAGTTCAAGCAGTTTCTCAGGAACATTGTCGCCGGCATTTATGACTGCATCAGCTCCGAACTGCATAGCTGCTTTCATGCGGTTTTCGTTGATATCAGTAGCTATAATCCGCCCGGCCCCGAGTGCTCTGGCAAGGTTTATATGTATCAGTCCTGAAATCCCGCTTCCTATGACCAGTACAGACTGCCCCGGTCTAAGATCAGCCAGTCGCTGCCCCCTCATTACGCATGCAAGTGGTTCTATAAATGTCCCCTCATCATAGGACATTTCTTCAGGTAATACATAAACACCACGGTCAACATTAATCTCAGGGATCCTTATGTACTCTGCAAAACCTCCTGGATCGTAGTTGGTAATGTGCAATGTTTCACAGGCAGTATGAAATCCGTTAAGGCAGTAGTGGCAGTTATTACAGGGGACATGATGGGATACAAATACCCTGTCACCCTTTTTATACTTTTCAACATCTGCGCCGACCTCAACTATCTCTCCGGTGATTTCATGTCCAAGTACACGGGGTGCTTTCTTTATCCTGTACCACTCCATTACATCACTGCCGCATATGCCGCTGGCAAAGACCTTTATCAGGATTTCTCCCGGACCGATTTGAGGAACATCCATCTCCTCGACCCGTACATCCTTATTGTTGTAATACACCAAAACTTTCATTTTTGCGCTCATGTTATTCTCTTTAACGCCTTTTCCGTATTAACTACTGTCTTTTTTTTCTTACTTTTTGTCTGCCTTGCTCTTCATATCCTTGAAGATTTCATTGGCCTCTTTAGGTGTTGCTTTCTTATGAATAACAGCATGCAATGCCTTCATCATGGCAACGGGGTATTTGTGCTGCCATACATTTCTGCCAAGATTTACACCAATGGCTCCCTTTGTAATTCCGTCATGGACAAAATTAAAGACCTCAAGTTCTGTCTTGCATTTTGGTCCGCCTGCAATCACTATAGGAACAGGGCATGAATTGGTGACCTTATCAAAATCTTCACACCAGTAGGTTTTGACCACTCTGGCACCGAGCTCGGCAGCTATTCTTGAGCATAATGAAAGGTAGCGTGCATCACGTTTGGCAAGTTCCTTACCAACAGCAGTTACAGCCATTACCGGTATGCCATATCTTTCACATTTATTTACAAGTTTGCCTAGATTTGTGAGGGTCTGTTTTTCATATTCAGTGCCTACAAAAATGGACATGCCAACAGCCATGGCATTTAAACGAATAGCTTCTTCTACAGAAGTGGTCAGTTCTTCATTTGCAAGATCACCGCCGACTACGCTTGTTCCGCCCGAGACCCTGAGAATAATGGGTTTACTCTTCATCGGATCAATGGCATTACGTAACACACCTCTTGTTACAAACAAAGCATCGGCATATGAGAGAATGGGTTTGATAGTCTCTCCCGGTTTCTCCAGCTTGCTAGTTGGTCCAAGAAAATATCCATGATCAATAGGAAGAAAAAAACATTTCCCATCAGATTTTGTAACTTGCGCCATACGGTTTTTCATTCCCCAGTCCATAACATTACCTCCTTAAATTTCTTTTATATTTTGGAATAAACTGATCTTATTTCTTTTTATATTTGGAAGCGTCCTTCTTTAATTTCAATGATTCTTTAAGCATCATTATATAAGTAATATACTTGACCCCGAATTTTATCAGTTCTACATCATCAGTCTTCAGCTTTTCAACAGTCTCTTCCTCTATATCAAAAATATTCAGGAAATCACTTTCAAAAATAAATCTTCTGAATTTATCCAGATCATAACTGGCCATAAAAAACTGCTTCTGCTTTTTCTCATCCAGCACTTTTCCGGGAAGGTTCTTTCTTAACATAAGGGTTTTCCAATCCTTATTAACTTCATCGTATTTATCAACTTCCTGGTCTTCTCTCCATGATGCTATGGTCCAGGTCTTATTTTCATCAAACCCGTAACAGTGTGGTTCATCAATTACGAAATAAAAATCTTCAAACTCACCTTCATTCTTCTTGAAAGTCCCCTGCCCGACCGGATAGTAACGGCAGTTGGCAGGACGGTCAGTGTAAATTTTACATCCTTCATCTGATACAAAGGGACATCTCTTCTCTTTTTCATCGTTCATCTGAAGAAAAAGGAGTGGATGGGATGAATTTCCATCAATTTCCGCATAAGTATATTTGGTCAGAAACTCCTCTGATGTCATTTCAAGTCTATTGCGAAGTCTCAAAATATCATAAGGTGTTAACATGATATCGATATTACTGCAGCATTTTGTAAAGCATTTTATGTCCTTATGACATCTGAATTTCAACTTTGAATCAAGCGTCAGTTTTGTAGGTACAACAGCATCCATCTTACTCATTTTTGTATATCTCCTTGAATTAATTTGAATTATAATTATAACAGTAATAATCGTTTTAATTCCAAATAGACCGGAATCTATCCCTGTCATTCCGGCTTGTCCGGAATCATTACGCAATCAGACTCCCGACAAGCGGGAGTGACGGAAAATTATCCCGGTCTAATACGGTAATGAATACTTATATAGTTTCCCCCTTTGGAAAAGGGGGACTGAGGGGGATTTTTCAATATCATCTTTATTAGAAAATCTTCCCTACCCCATCTTTGTCAAATGGAGAATTTCCATCGTGAAGCTGAGCCCATCAGTTCATCATTTTCTGATGACACTTCTGGCAAAGCTCAAATATGTTCTCAACATCAAACGCCCACATATGGGGAAAGTCAGAAGCATGAGGATCATGACAGCTCGCACAGGTAAGCTCCCTGCCTTTTCTTACAGGATCATCCTTTTCCTTTGTCGGATGACCCTCCTGAGAAAATGAGTCTCCCAGTATATGCCTGCCCGATCCCATTTCAAAATGACAGTTCACACAGAGGTCCCATGTCCTTTTATAAAGGTTAAATGCATTTTTTTCAGCATGCGGATTATGGCAAATGGTACATTTACCCAGTGTGACAGGACCGTGTCTGTATTTTTTGTTCAGCCATAATTGCTTCTTATCAAGGTGACATTTATAACATGCTTCTGAGTCAGGTTTTGCAACAGCATATCTGGGCATTGAATTTTCGTCATGACAGCTTAAGCAGATCCACGCAGCAGCAGGGCCATGGACAAATGGATAGGACGTAATGCCTTGATGGCAGGAATAACAGGTAGAAGTCTTTTTACTCCTCCCACCATCCTGACCAGCAACAGATGGGGTGCTCACGTTTACAGGTAATCTGTCTACCTCTGTTGGTTCAAGCTGGTGACATTCAGCACAGAGCTCTCGTTTTCCTGAATGGAAACTGTCTCTTCTGTAATCAGGGGGCCAGTGCTTGTATTCTCCGATAAGGTCAGATCTACGAAAAACATTACGGGTCATTTTATTGATAAGGGCATCATCCTTAAGCGCCACAAATTCAATCGTGTTTATCCCTGGCTCTAAATGTACGGAAAAACAGTTTATCTTTGCAATTGTGCCAAGTTCTTTAACGCTCTTATTGTTGACCCTTACAACCACTTTATCAGCAATCCCTTTGGTTAAACTGAATGTAACTCCCAGCAGGCCGTACTCCTTGATTATCTTGTCAGGCGGGTAATGGATTGTAAAGATGTCCTGCGCAAATGCAGCGTCCGCAGGATATGCACAAAATAAAAGGAGTGCAAAAAAAACACTTCTTATTGACATTTAGATATGGATGAAGGGAGAATCTGCTTCTTAACTATCTTCTCTATAGCCTTTTTATACATTGCAATTGATTTATCCTGATCACCCTTCAGTTCGTATGCCTTTCCAAGTTCGTAGTAAGTCATCTGGGCATAAGGGTTTGCTACTGTCGCGCCTTCAAGGATTTCAATGGCCCTGTCGTATTCCTTGTTCAGGATCAATGCCCCTCCAAGACCTGTCTTGATATCATTTGATTCAGGGGCAAGTTCAACAGCCTTGTTAAAAGTCTCTAAAGCCTTTTCCGCTTCATCAGTCTCAAGATAGAGAAATCCCAGAAGAGTAATAGGTTCAATAAGATCGGGTTTGGCCTCCACAGACTTAACAGCAGTGCTGACGGCCTGGTCAAACATCCTCATTTTGACAAATTTCATTGCAAGATTATGAAGTCTCATTGCTTCAAGTGTAGCGGCATCTTTTTTCTCTTTCTGAGGAGACATGATATTTTCCAGTTCTTCATCATTAATTTCACCAAGCATCCTTCTTATATATCCATCAAGTTTAATCTTGTATGTGAGAGGATGGCTGGGGATATCATAGGCTATAGCGCCATCTTTATTAACCAGTACGGTCGTGGGAAATACCCTGACTCCATAATCTCCGTATGCATTACGGTCTGAATCAACTAGCAATGGACATGTAATCTCATTGTCTTTGATCATTTTAGCGGCTTCAACCTGATCATCACTCCTCTGAATTATGCAAATGGCACTTACATCCTTTTCCCCGTACTTCTGAAGGATATCATCTGTATCCTTCAGGGCCATAGCCGACCTCTTCTGTCCTGTACGCCAAAAGAGAAGAATTAAATTCTTGTCCTTGAAGTTGCTGATAGAGATTGTATCTTCATCAGTATTGGATAAGGAAAAATCAGGGGCACTTGCTCCTATTGGAATGCTTATGGCATTCGACATCGGAGCAAATAATAATAAGAAAACAAGGAACAGTATTAGTCTCATCATTTATTCAACACCTTTTTAACTCTGTCGTATTTTTTGATTTTATGACATCCCGGCATACAACTTCCACCACTGTCTGTCTTTTCATAGTTAACAGGTAAATCCCAGACTCCAAAAGGCACAGATTCCCTGATATGCTTCGGGAAATTACTGGCATGCGTTTCGTGACAGGCACGGCATGTCCTGCCTTTAACGGCCTTGTTAACATGCAGAAAATGCAGATTATCCATGCCATTTCTGAAGTTGGTCAGCTTGTTAGTTCTAGGGTTTAAAGCGATTGATTTCTCATGACAACCAAAACAGAGGTTGTAATTTTCAACTGCAAAGGGTTTATAGAATGTTGACGGATAATCATTTCTCAATATTCTGAAGCTGTCGGAACCATGAGGATCATGACAACCGGAGCAGTCCTTCTGTTTGATCGGGCCATGGTGGTCCTTGTTTTCTTCAAGCCATTTTGCCATATTCGATACTGACTTGCCCTTCTCTCTCTTGTACTCCCTGTTGTGACAGCTAAGGCAGAGGTCCATCGGTTCCATTAACAGGTTCTTAGCAATCTGGGACATATGAGCATCATGACAGTTAAGACAGGATTTATCCTTTTCAAGCGCACCATGTTTAACCTTCACCTTACTTATCTGCTCCTTCTTGTCCTTGTGACATCCTAGACAAAGCTCAGGAGATTCAGCTTTAAGCATAAACTCCTTTGCTGCAGAATGCGGGTTATGACATCCTGTGCAGTCTTCCGACACTGGCTTATGTACAAAGGCGGCCTTGTGTATAGACTCAGCCTTGTCTGTGTGACACATAAAACAAAGCTCCGAACCCTTCAATCTAAGATTAGCTTTATAGTCAGATACATGGGGCTCATGACAGGCAACGCAACCCCCGACTGCAGCCGGACCATGCACCCATTTACCACCGATTATTTCATCATCATGGCATTCAAAACATACATCTCCTCCCCTGGATAGCATCTGAAATTTGTAGTTTGATCCATGAGGATTATGACAGGATGTACATTCTCCATCTTCTACCGGAGAGTGGGTAAATTTCTTCGCCTTAAACTTTTCATGACAGGAGTAGCATGCCTTTGATACATCTTCAATCGGCTTGAACTTATTCTTCTTGGGATCCTTTATATGTTTCGGTGATTCACCATGACATTTAGCACATGCGCCTTCTTTCACAGGTCCATGGACATACTTCACCTTGTTTAAACCTGTATGACATTTTGCAGTTATACATGAAGCAGTATTTGCAGATTTTTTTGTTTCCGAATAGGAATTACCGCTTGATAAAATGATAGCAGCTGATACAATTAATACTAAAACAATTAACAGTACAATTCTTTCTCTTTTCATTACCCCTCCCAATAAAATAAACTATAGAATTTGATCGAATATAATATAATATAATCCGTTGTTTTTTCAAGCTTTTTATCAATACAAATCGATCTAACCACCCCGTTAGTAGTGAAAATGTATTCATGAAAATGCGATTTAATATTTATGTTAGCCTCTTTCGTGTTTTAGTTGATAAGTTCAAATTAATATAAAACTTGCAATTAATATCAAATGTTAAATGGGTTCTAGGATTCCAGGATTCGAGGGTTCAAGTGTTTGTTTCCTAACGATTTCATAAGTGTTTTTATCATTTCACTTGATTCCTACCCCTTGAATCCTTTACATCCATTTCAACTTTTTCATGAAAGAACCTATGTTAGTGATAATTAGGGCATGGACTATACTTTTATACCAAGCCGTTTCATCTTTTTCCATAAAGCGACACGGCTGTTTTTCAAATGCTATTAATTGTTGAGACTACTTCATAAATGTGATATAGAACTTATAAAAGAGATTATTTGATAATGGATATTTCAAGAAGAGATTTTCTCAGATACACAACACTGACTGCAACAGGCACTGCAGCAGGACTTGCTGATGCAGAGTTTGTCAGTGAACTTCTGGCTATGGGAGTAGAGCCTCCTTTTCATATAACCCAGGTCCCGACCTATTGTGAGATGTGTTTCTGGACCTGCGGAGCAATAGCAACAGTTGTAAATGGCCGGGTTGTGAAGCTTGAAGGCAACCCGGTCAGTCCCAGGTCACGGGGCAAGCTATGCGCAAGGGGCAACGCAGGCATCGGACAGCTCTATGACCCTGACAGGCTTAAACATCCCATGATCAGAACAGGAAGCAGAGGTGACGGGAAATACAGAAAGGTGTCATGGGACGAAGCCCTGAACTATGTCGCAGATAAGATGACATCTATCAAGGATACTTACGGTGCCGAGTCAGTGGCCTTTATGATGCATTGCGAAATCACGCACCACCTCATGACCCTGAGGGCGGCCTATGGCAGCCCGAACTTTGCCTTTCCTTCATTCGCACAATGCAGAGGCGCCAGGATTGTCGGCTATGAACTGACTTATGGAACAGATATCGGATCTCCTGAACGAGTGGACATGAGAAACAGTAAGGCTATTGCCTTTTTCGGGACCCACCTGGGCGAAAACATGCACAATTCACAGGTCCAGGATTTTACCCAGGCCATTGGCAATAAGGCAAAGATCATTGTTGTTGATCCAAGGTTTTCTACTGCTGCAGGCAAGGCCTCATACTGGCTGCCGATCAAACCCGGAACTGATATGGCCCTGGTTCTCGCATGGATCAATATCATTATCAATGAGAAGTTACATGATCACAATTACGTTATTAAATATACAGTTGGCTTTAGTGAGCTAAAGGAATCTGTCAAGGGTTACACACCTGAATGGGCCTCCAAAGAAACTGAACTGCCTTCATCTCTTATAGTGAAAACAGCAAGGATTCTGGCTGCAAATGCTCCGTCAGTCTGTGTCCACCCCGGAAGATTTACTGCATGGCATGGAAATGATACCCAGCGCGAAAGAGCAATAGCCATACTTGGGGCCATTCTTGGAACCTGGGGAAGAAAGGGAGGAGTCTATCTTCAAACAAAGGACTGGCTTCCCATACCAAAGGACAAGTCCTTTCCAAAACCTGCAAAGGCATCTCTTACAGGAGGTCCGCACCGCTTTTCAAAACCCCAGTTAATGCAGGAGGTCAGAAGAGCGACAATACAGGAAACACCCTACCCCATAAAGGGCTGGATAGTTGGAGGCACTAATATTCTCAAGTCTGTGCCTGCTCCCCAGAAGACGATAGAGGCAATGAAAAAACTTGATCTGCTGGTTGCTATCGACATATTCCCTACAGATACAGTCATGATGGCTGATGTGATTCTCCCTGAATGCACTTATCTGGAACGTCATGACAAACTGAAAGTAAACAGGGGAAGGTCATTAACCGTAAATTTAAGGCAGCCCGTAGTTAAACCCATGTATGAATCAAAAGAGGGATGGTGGATCGCAAAGGAGCTTGCTTCAAGGCTCGGACTGTCAGACTATTTTCCCCATGATCATTTTGAGGATTATATCAAAAAACATTGCAAGGTAATGGACATCAATTATGACAATCTTAAGAAGAACGGAATCGTTTTTTACAGAAACACTTCCAATCCATATATAACAGCCACAAACCAGCCAAAGTTCAATACGCCCTCAGGAAAGATAGAGTTGTACAGCAAACAGCTGGAAAAGGCAGGCTTTGATCCTGTTCCAAAATATAAACCGATTAAGCAGCCGGACAAGGGATGGTTCCGACTTCTCTTTGGCAGGTCTCCTGTTCATACCTGCGCAAAGACTATTAACAATCAACCCTTATTCGAATTATATAAGGAAAACCTTTTGTGGCTCAATACCGATATTGCAACAGAAATGGGGATCAGGGACAGACAGTATATTACGCTGGTCAACCAGGATGGTATCAGGTCCAATAAAATCAGGGCAAAGGTCACAGAGAGGATAAGAAAGGACTGCGTCTTTATGGTACATGGTTTTGGATCCAGGAGCAGGCGCTTGAAGAATGCTTTTATGCAGGGAGCTGATGACAATAGAATGATCAGCAGGTTTGCCCTTGATCCCATAAGCGGTGCTACAGGAATGAGAGTTAATTTTGTAAAGATAAACAAGGACACAGCTGATGCCTAAGTACATAATGGTAATAGACCAGGCAAGGTGTATTGGATGTATGGCATGCATAGTGGCCTGCAAGAATGAAAACGATGTGCCGCCAGAACATTTCAGGACAAGGGTGGTCGAGAAGGTCTCTGGTAAATTCCCCAAGTTGAGAATGGAGCTGAGGTCAGAGCTTTGCAATCACTGCGACCATCCCCCCTGCGTATACAACTGTCCTACAGGCGCATCATATAAGGATAAGAAAACGGGCATGGTACTTTTGAAAAGGAACAGGTGCGTTGGGTGTAAGGCATGCATAACTGCCTGCCCTTATGATGCAAGGTACATTCATCCCGACCATGGTTATGCAGATAAATGCACCTTTTGCTCACACAGGGTGAAAGCCGGCAGAGAGCCTGCGTGTGTAACGACATGCATCGGAAAGTCAAGGATTTTCGGAGACATCGAGGACCCGGAGAGTGAGGTATCCATACTCCTTCTCGAAAACCACTCAGAAGTTTTAAAAATTGCGGCAGGTACGGAGCCGAGGGTCTAGTCAAGCCCATGTATGAATCAAGAGAGGGATGGTGGATCGCAAAGGAGCTTGGTTCCAGGCTCGGACTGTCAGACTATTTTCCCCATGATCATTATGAGGATTATATAAAGAAGCAATGCAAGGTAATGAGCATCAATTATGACAACCTGAAGAAGAACGGAATCATCTTTTACAGAGACACTGCCAATCCATATATAACAGCCACAAACCAGCCGGAGTTCAATACACCGTCAGGAAAGATAGAGTTGTACAGCAAAAGGCTGGAACAGGCAGGCTTTGATCCTGTTCCAAAATATAAGCCTATTAAGCAGCCGGACAAGGGATGGTTCCGACTTCTCTTTGGCAGGTCTCCTGTTCATACCTGCGCAAAGACTATTAACAATCAACCCTTATTCGAATTATATAAGGAAAACCTTTTGTGGCTCAATACCGATATTGCAACAGAAATGGGGATCAGGGACAGACAGTATATTACGCTGGTCAACCAGGATGGTATCAGGTCCAATAAAATCAGGGCAAAGGTCACAGAGAGGATAAGAAAGGACTGCGTCTTTATGGTACATGGTTTTGGATCCAGGAGCAGGCGCTTGAAGAATGCTTTTATGCAGGGAGCTGATGACAATAGAATGATCAGCAGGTTTGCCCTTGATCCCATAAGCGGTGCTACAGGAATGAGAGTTAATTTTGTAAAGATAAACAAGGACACAGCTGATGCCTAAGTACATAATGGTAATAGACCAGGCAAGGTGTATTGGATGTATGGCATGCATAGTGGCCTGCAAGAATGAAAACGATGTGCCGCCAGAACATTTCAGGACAAGGGTGGTCGAGAAGGTCTCTGGTAAATTCCCCAAGTTGAGAATGGAGCTGAGGTCAGAGCTTTGCAATCACTGCGACCATCCCCCCTGCGTATACAACTGTCCTACAGGCGCATCATATAAGGATAAGAAAACGGGCATGGTACTTTTGAAAAGGAACAGGTGCGTTGGGTGTAAGGCATGCATAACTGCCTGCCCTTATGATGCAAGGTACATTCATCCCGACCATGGTTATGCAGATAAATGCACCTTTTGCTCACACAGGGTGAAAGCCGGCAGAGAGCCTGCGTGTGTAACGACATGCATCGGAAAGTCAAGGATTTTCGGAGACATCGAGGACCCGGAGAGTGAGGTATCCATACTCCTTCTCGAAAACCACTCAGAAGTTTTAAAAATTGCGGCAGGTACGGAGCCGAGGGTCTACTATATAAATAGAATGATTTAATGACAGGACAATAAAATGCCAGAGTTAACCATAACAGGATTTAACAGCATCACATACCCTACCCTTCATGCATGGGACTGGAGGGTAGCTGTATACCTTTTCCTCGGCGGACTTACAGCAGGCATACTTGTGATGTCTGCTGTTGCAAACCTGAGAAAGTGGCCTGACAGTGCGACAGGCCCCCAGTGTGAAAGGGGAGCAATGTTTGCGCCCTTCATACTTGCAATCGGCATGTTCTTTATTTTTCTGGATCTGGAGCGCAAGACGAATGTCTATTGGTTCTACCTTACGCTGCAGCCTACGGCATCAATGTCATGGGGCGCGTGGGGGATAATGATTATAATACCGCTGAGCTTCCTTTATGCTCTCTCAACAGCACCGCCCGAGCTCAGGCACGGTCTCAGGTTCAGGTTCCTGATAAAACTCTCCGAAATGCTGCGCCCCTTTCACAGAAAACTTGCAATGATCAACTTCGGACTAGGTATATTTCTCGGCATCTATACAGGCGTTCTTCTCAGCAGCATGATGGCAAGACCGCTCTGGAACTCATCGCTCCTTCCTGTACTCTTCCTCACCTCAGCTCTTTCAACAGGTGCTGCATTTCTTATAATTATTGCAAGAAGGACAACGGTCAAGCTCTTTTATACAAAGTTAGACATATGGCTTATAGTTGTGGAGATAATGGTAATACTTCTATTCTTTTACGGGCAGTCTCATTCAACTGCAAACAGGATGGCCTCTATAATGCCCTTCTTCACACTGAGCCATGACTTCTTTCCTTATTTTGTCGCCATCTTTCTCGTCTCCATACTTCTGCCTCTTGCACTGGTGATAAAGCTCTTTGAGATGCGGGAAGATCATGCCGATGAACTGAAGGACGCAACAATCCGCAGGATGAATCTGAGCGCAATCATGGTCCTGATAGGAGGATTTATTATCAGACTTGCATTGATATATGCAGGGCAACTAATTAATTTCTCATAATTAAAATTGTCTTTGTACGTAACTAATGGTGTCAGGTTTACAGACTTCTGATCATCCTTAAGAATGTAGATCTAACACCACCCCTCTAAAAATAATCTGTAATGCGTAGACGCGACACCACCCAGACACCACCCACTTATTGCCATTTTATTGCCACTTGCTCTTGTGCTGAAGCTGATCGAGATGAAAGAGGACCATGCCGAAACATTAACAAGGTCTACTATATTGAGAATGAACCTGAGTGCTATCATGATTCTGGTAGGTGGATTTATTATAAGGCTGGCATTTATCTATGCGGGGCAGTGAGTAAGTTTTCATAATTAAATCGTTTTTTTATTTGCAGACTTTACCGACTACTCTTTAAATTGGGTGAGATGTCTACTTTATCAGGGGAAGGTCATCATGTTATTGAGAGGCTACTAAGGAGTTAATTCTGATGATTATTGGTTGAAAGATTCACAAAAAAAGCAGACACACAATAGATGGCAGTTAGTTCCTATTGCCAACCATTGATGCTCCTAATGTTGCTGATGGGAATAATGGTCCTTCTCTTAATAGCGATGAGTATATTATATCAAAGATTTTCACTATACCTGGATCAAAATGAGTACCTGACCCATCAATTATATTCTTTCTTGCTTCAGATGGTGAGAGTGCCTTACGATAGGGTCGATCGGCTGTCAATGCCTCATATACATCAGCAACAGCTACGATTCGTGCCCCAATGGGGATGTCATTACCTGACAATCCGTTGATTCCGCTTCCATCATATCTTTCATGATGGTGCAGGATAATTGGGAGAAGATCAATGACTCTGCTGTTTGAAGAGCCAAGCACATTTGTCCCAATCTTGGGATGTTCATTCATTTCATTTCGCTCATCTGAAGATAATTTTCCTATCTTATTAAGTGTTTCTGCACTAATCCCTAATTTCCCGATATCATGAAGCAATGCCCCAATTCTGATATTTTCAATTTCTTCATCAGAATGACCCAACTGATTTGCTATCATTTCTGATATTGCTGAAACTCTAAATGAGTGGCTCTGGGTATGTTTATCTGCTGTATCAATAATAACGGAAAGCATTTCGATTATACCTCTGTAAGTCCTATTGACTTCTTTAGTCTTCTCTTCCTTTTTTTCATATAGAATGCCCATGCAGTATCCAGTTACTAAAAGAAACCCTCCCCACGTTACTATATCTAGCCATTTGTATAATTCGCTTGTTTCTTTGAAATCAAATGTTTGAGGATAAAAATAAGCTATCAAGAAAATCAGTATAGCTGATAAAGTCGCAGCTTGGGTTGCATATCGCTTTCCAAAATAATAAGCCCCAAAGAGCACTGGTATATAGAAGAAATTGAGAAAAGCTCGTTGATTTGAAACAAAGAAGAAAATCATTCCTGCTATTGCTACAAGAAGAAAAGTTATAATGAGATCTTTGTTGATCTTTTGAAAGTTCATAATTCCCCTAATAAAATTTAACTGCTATTGCTATTTCTGTCGTCATTTCAAGTTAAAACATTTAATAATAAAACGGCATAGTTACATTAATAAGTGTCATAGAGATAATTAACCAAAACTAAATAATCCATCATACTAAGATAATTTGAATGACAAGAAGATATTCACTAGGTTAGATTTGTCTGATTATTGTAGGGTCAAGGGATGGCGAGCCACGTTAGGAAGCACCTTGTCTGTATCCACCGTTTCCAGTTTCGTGCCCGATTAGGTTTTCCATAGCACTTTTCCATCCCCTGCCACCTCAAACCGTGCATGCGATTTTCTCGCACACGGCTTTCCAATCATCTTCTTCCAGAGGCTTTCACAGATTACTGTTTGGCTCTCTGGTATAGTTCCCACCAGAGTTTTCGAATTTCAGGAGTTAATAGCTGTTCAGCAATCTCCTTTCCTTCCCTCCTTCAGAAACATGATGAAGGTATTGCCCCTTTCCTCTCTCAAAGTTATGTTGTCTTTGAGATGCTATCGGTACTATGGGCAACTCCGACTCCCTTACAGACCCAATGAAACTTCGGTCTCCCTTATATCCACCAGTTGTCCCAGTACCTTGAGACATCTGCAAGGGTCTCCCGTGCTACCCCGTATGACTTCCCCTGCGTGTCGACCCTGATACCCCGGGAGTCCATCTATCGGTTTTAGCAGTTTTTGTTAGGATAGATGTCTCAGCCTTCCTCTTCTTATCATAGAGTCGGCAACTCCAATTAATCCCTTACGAGGCTACATGTAGGTTCGCTTTCGCTACGACCCGTAGGTTTGCTCGCCTCACTTAATGAGACTTTGACAGGGAACTTAGCGCTTCAGGTTACCCTTTACACCTCCCTCTACTACGTGGGTGGACTGCCGAACTCCCACGGTCGGACTTTAACCGACTAGTCATACGTTATACACGGCATACGATAAGAAGGAAAAATCAACGGAATCCAGCCTGAATCCATTATTATAGGTCTTTAGCAGTTTTGTGTGTATATTGAACTAGCAGAAAGTACCTATTAATTATCAATTATCCTGATGAGTCAGAATGTTGAGGTTTTAAAGTGAAAATAATAGAAACTTCGAAATTAACATTTACTGAGTGAAAATTAAAATCATATAGTCTAAACCAGGGAAAGAAATGCATTGTCTATCCTGCTGATGTAACTGGCATGGTGAAGTAAAATGTTGACCCAATGTTCAATTCCGACTCCACCCAGATTTTGCCACCATGACGTTCTACAATCTTTTTGCAGGTGGCCAGTCCAATGCCTGTGCCTTTATATTTACCCCTATTGAGACATTGAAACATGTCAAATATTTTCTCCCTGTTCTCAGAAACTATTCCAATGCCGTTATCTTTGACTGAAAAGACCCAATCTTCACCCTTTTGCTTGACAGAGATATGAACTCTTGGTGACTCTTGACTGTGAAACTTGATGGCATTTCCGATTAGATTTTGTAACAGCTGCTCTAATTGGACATCATCACCAAGCACAGTCGGTAAAGTATCGCAAGTAATCTTAGCTCCAATTTTTTTCATATCTACTGTTAAAATCGAAATAACCCAAAAGAATATCTTATTAACATCAACGGGTTTAAACGCACTGCTGCTTACACCTATGCGTGAGTACGTGAGCAGCCCATTAATAAGGTTTTCCATACGTCCAGTACTGCTAACAATAAAGTCAATATATTCGTGCGCCTCCTTGTCAAGTTTGTTTTTATACTGTTTATTTAATAGAGATGCAAAACCTGATATTGCTATTAAAGGCGACTTGAGGTCATGAGATGCAATATAGGCAAACTGTTCAAGTTCTTTATTACTCTGTTTAAGGACAGTATTCAGTTTTTCAAGCTCATCTTCTGCCTGCTTGCGCTCGGTGATATCACGGCCATTGACAACAAATCCCTTAATTTCTTTTTCAGGGCCAAAGTACGGGGAATATACAACTTCCATGTACTTTCGTCCAAGGGACGGAAAGTTAAACCAATCAAAATAATGGACTTCTTCCCCTTCTAGACAGCGTTTGATGTTGGGCCTTATGGTTTCTTCAAAGAACTCATCTCCAAAGATTTCAGACGCTGTATGACCTATTAACTGATCTCTGGTCATATCAAATGCTTTTATGTACACATCATTTGCTGCAAGATAGGTGAAATCTCTGTTGAGAAGTGCCATCATGTCATGGGAATTAGACACGATACATTCATATTGATGCAATCCTTCCTCTGCCAGCTTGCGCTCGGTTATATCCTCTGCAACGCCTGCTATACGTTGAATTTCTCCTTTACTATTGTGAATTGGAAAACATCGGTCCCAGATCCACCGTATTGATCCATCAGGCCTTATGATTCGAAATTCCTCAGAATATGTCCCATCATGTCGTCCATCCATAAAGGCATTAAGTACTCGTTGCTGATCTTCCGGGTGTATCGCATCAAGCCAAATTTTTGGATTATCATATAGGCTCTGACAAGTTCGTCCCATAATACGTTCATATGCTGGACTAACATACAACATCTCTGTAGCATCGGCATTCTCAAGCCAAAAGATCTCATCTATGTTGTCTACTAACTGACGAAATTTCATCTCACTCTTCTTAAGCTCATCCTCCACTTTTTTGCGCTCATTAATCTCATTGTTAAGCTTGTCATGTGATTTTGAAATATTCTTTAAATCAACTGTCATCTTGTTAAAAGATGCGGCCAGTTGACCAATTTCATCTTTTGACTCAATATTTATTACAGTATCAAGCTCACCCCTTCCTATTTTTTCACTACCTTCCTGCAATGCCTTAATCGGTTTAGAAATTGCTCTCGAAATACGTAAACCTATTATCAGAACTAACACGATAGCAATGAGTCCTATTGTTATCATCTTGTTTCCGATCTGATAAATACTTTCAAAGGCCTCATCAGCATCAATTTTAACTACCATGCCCCATCTGGGATGGGGCAAGTATTTCCATACAGCTAATATCTTTTTGTCTCGATAATCAATAGACAAACCAGATCCATTTTCTCCCTGCACAGCTTTTTGTATCGGTATCTCCTCATTAGAATCAAGTCGAACTCTTCTTTTAAATGCGGCAGTTGGATCGTTTCTTAAAGGAGTAATAAATACTGCTTCATTACCTTCTTTAGAAGCAATAACAACTTCTCCTGTTTCTCCCAGGCCAATATAATCCTGCACTTCCCATATAGAGTTCTTCGTTTTCCAACTGAAATACCACTGCACCTATTCTCATATCTCCCTTTACTATGGGTGCGCTGATAAATGTCGCTGGATTATTAGATGCAACATAAAACTTAAAATCCGAAACATTTGAGTTTCCAGATTTGATTGATTCAATAAAAACTTTTGCGAGTTCTGTATCTTTATAATCACCTGTATATAAGTTTGTGCCAAAATCGTCCTCCCTGACTACAGTAAAAACTACATCACCTGCATGACTGATTAGAAATAAATCATGATATCCAAAGGCTTTAGTATAAGTAGTAAAAAATTTCATATATTCACTGTCTAAAGCACGATATTCAGACGAGTCTGTTCCCTTTTCAAGAAATGTTTTTTTGTATTTTTCCAAAGCTGCGGTGATAACCGGCATGAGAGCCAGAGCTTTAACATCTAGCTCTTTTTCAATAAAATAAGCAGTGAACATTTTCCCTTTACTATCAGCAATTGCCTGTAAATTCTCAATTGCTTTTTTCTGTATTTCAATTTCTGATACTTTGAAAGAAATAAATCCAGCGACTAGAAACGGGATTAATGAAACGATCAATAACCAGGATAATATTCTTAGAGTAATCGAGGATTTCCAAAATAACATTGAGTTAGCCATGTCACTAAGGGTTAGTATTTAGGAAATTATTTGATTTTATAATAATTATTGCTTATTTACAATCAGTTTTTTGGTAATTTATAACTAATGCTTATAAATGTAAAGCAAATAATTTTATCTATTCAGATTGATAATAATTAAGCTGAAGCAAAATCGTTGATTATTAGATATTATTTCCATTTTTTATTATTCCTGATATGGAGTAATATCCAATATAATGGTGTTATAGCGAGATGGATGATATTAAAGTAAAAGAAAAGCCTCAGGAAGAACCGCAGGAACTCTCCCAGAAGGAAATAAAGCAGGACTATAATCCTCACAAACAGTCAACCTGTGCAGCCTTTCTTCGTGCATACAAACCCTACTTTATAAAAAACTTCAATAAAGTCTGTCAGGATAAAGGAAAACAATTTTACAGACAAAAGATTATAGGTAATTACATTGCTGATTTTTATTGCCCCGAAACAAAGCTGGTAATAGAGGTTGACGGCGGTCAGCATTACGAAGCAGAAGGAAAGGACAAAGACCACATGAGAGACGATTACATGAAGAGACTCTGTATAAATGTTCTTAGGTTTTCAGATAGAGATGTGTTGAAACGAATTGATATAGTAATAGAAAAAATATGGATAAAATTATGATTTATAAAATCTCCCCTAACCCCTCTTTGCCAAAGAGGGGGACTAATGCACGCTGAAATATTTATAATTTACCCACTCGATTACACGAAGACCCTAATTTATGATATATCTGAAGCCGCATGTGCAATATATGTGAGGAACGTAAAGATTAATAATTTTAAACTTGGAAGCCAGGTCAGGTTTATAGTTAAACTGCCTGATACATCAGGCGAGATTATAACAGAAGTAGACACAATGGCAACAGTTATCAACTCCTATGAACAGGGACAAAATGACCTGCATGCATATAGAATAGTCATACAATATGATAATGAACCTGTTTTTTTCGCAAACCTCGCCAACTATGTATCATCGAGACAACGTGAGATTATAAGGGAACTGAAAAACCTTTCGGAAGTTACAGTAGATGCGGAAGATGGGGAGTTACTTAATGAAATAAATAAAGTCATTAATTAACCCCCTCAATCCCCCTTAACTTAAGGGGGAAGCTTCATACTATCCGTTAATCCTTCTTATTATTAACCGTCTCCCCTGTCAGCCATTCATACGGTTTCCAGTACATTCTTCTCATGAACTCTATGATATGTACTATATTGCTCTGAAACGCTTCAAGAAGTGAATAAAGTGTTGGTACAACAAGCAGGGTAAGAAAGGTTGAAATCATTAATCCGAATATAACAACAATGGCCATGGACCTCCACCATTGTGTTGATTCACTGACCCAGGATATCTCCCATATATGGAAATCAAATGAAACTCCTGTTACCATGGGGATCAGACCAAGTATGGTAGTAATTGCAGTAAGGATTACAGGTCTTAATCGGGTCGCACCACCTGCGATAATGGCATCATTAATGCTAAACCCTCTTTCACGAAGCTTATTAATATAATCTACAAGGACTATGCCATTGTTCACCACTACACCGGCAAGAGAAATGACTCCGACTCCGGTCATTATAATGCCGAATGGAGACCGGATAAAAAGAAGCCCGAAAAAAGCCCCGCCTAATGAGAGTATGACAGCCGTCATAATAATAAAGGGCTGGGTCACTGAATTAAACATGGTGACCAGAATGAGAAAAATAAGAAAGACCGCTATTACAAATGTCCTGGACAGGAATTCTTCAGACTCTTTCTGAAATTCAAACTCGCCCGTGAATTTAGCCTTGTACCCCTGTGGTATAGGATAGTCCTTTAATAACTCTTCTGCCTGCAGACGCGCAACAGCTCCGGGCACTTTGGTTTCATCTACATTGGCCTTTACAGTTACAACACGTTCATGATTAATCCTTGTAATGTTTCCTATGCTTCCGGTGTAATCAATTGTGGCAAGGGTGGTAAGGGGAACCATCCTGCCATTGGGGGCCGGAATCATTAGTTCACGAAGAACATCTGTAACCCTGCGCTTCGAGTCTGATAGCTGTACAGTAATATCAAAGTCCTCATCACCCTCATGATATGTAGAGACATCAAGGCCGTTATACCCGGTTTTAAGGGCAAAGCCTATTGAATCCGTTGTTAAACCAAACAGCGCTGCCTTCTGACGATCTATATTCACTCTTACCGAAGGGGTCCCTTCCACATAATCATCTCTTATATCTTCAACATGCGGGACCTGTTCAATAATCTTGCGAATATCACCTGCCAGCCTGCCCAGAACCCTGAAATCATCTCCTGATATTTCTATATTAATCGGTGCGCCCGTAGGCGGCCCTTCATCAGCCTTTGCAACAGTAATTTTTGCACCGGGGATAAGCTTCACACGATTACGAATTATCTCAAGTGTTTTATCAGAAGATATATTGCGGTCCTTAAGATCAATAAACTGGATACCTACATGATTGGGAGTAGTCTGTTCAAATGCAGACCCTGCCTGGGGAATGGCAATTGTCCTTGCATAAACATACTCTACATTTTCAAGATCACTGGGCCCATAATATTCATCTCCGTTGGCTTTATTATGTGTTTTTGGCTCATAAGAATCTGCATACATTGAATCAAATGTCTTGTCATTATCAATAGAAGTCAACCCGTTAATATACATCTCTGCCTGCCTGAGCAATCTGTCATTGTATTCAAGATCAGATCCTTCGGGCATATCAAAATTAACATACATTGATTTCGGATCTATATGCGGAAAGAATTCAACCGGTTTTTCGATTCCAACTACAAGCAGCCAGCTCTGAAAAAACAACACAAGCAGTGCAAAAGATATCAGCACAACTACAATCCTGTGGTTCAGTGCCTTTTTAAGCACCTTTGAATAAAAGGTAAGCACAGGTCCTTTAATTTCTATCGGGCGCTCTCCTGCCTTTGCAGCCTCCTCAGCACTCAGGTGCCGGTTTATGTTTTTCTTTGTCTTCATAAAAACAGAAGCAAGGGCAGGATTTATCACCATGGCCACAAATAAACTGGACGACAGTGTGACAATAAGCGTAATCGGCAGGTAACTCATGAATTCACCCATTATGCCGGGCCAGAATATCATGGGAGAGAATGCTGCCAGAGTGGTTACAGTAGAGCCTATTACAGGCCATGCCACTTCTGATGTGGCCTTCATTGCTGCCTGACGCCGTCCAACACCCTGATCAAGATAACGATATATGTTCTCTATAATTACTATTGCATTATCAACGAGCATTCCAAGCGCAAGTGTCAGACTGAAAAGGACCACCATGTTTAAAGTGATTCCCATTATGCTCAGGATGATAAATGAGAGAAACATTGAAAATGGAATGGAAAGGCTTACAAGAAATGCATTTCTAATTCCCAGTGCAAAAAAGATTACAATTATGACCAGCATCAGACCTGAGAGAATGTTATTCTCAAGGTCAGCAACCATCATCCTTATGTCCTTGGCCTTGTCCATCACTTTTATAATTTCTGTGCCCTTTGGCCATCCCGGAGCAAGACGGTCAAGAATAATATCAATCCGGTCTGTTATCTCAATGATGTTTTCTCCGGCCCTTTTCTTGACCGCAAGATTTATTGATTCCTGACCGTTCAACCGTGAGCGGCTGGCTTCATCCTTAAACCCGTCAACAACCCTGGCAAGGTCTTTAAGATAAACAGGCTCACCATTATGTGTTCCTACAACAAGGCCGTATATCTCTTCAGGAGATTCAAACTCACCGGGCACCCTGAGCTGAAATCTTCCATCACCCAGCCTGATGGTACCACCTGATATATTCTTATTTTCACTGCTTACTATTCTCTGGAATGCTGTGATTGATATACCGTAGAATGCCAGCTTCTCAGGCATTATTTCTATCCTGATCTCTCTTTCAAGCGCTCCTGCAATTGTAACGTCAAGAACGCCCGGGATCGCCTCTATCTCGTCTTCAATCTCATCGGCCAATTTTTTTAGACAGGGATTTCCACATGATCCTGTAAGTGAAAAAATTACAATAGGCATCTCCGAGAAATTCACTTCAAAAACAGAGGGATCATTTTCAAGGTCCATGGGCAGATCATTATTAGCCTCATCAACCTTGTTCCTGACCTTCTCAAGTGCGTCATCAATATCAGTACCGGTCATGAACTCTATGCTTATTGATGACTGTCCCTCGGAACTTATGGAACTGACTTTTTTTACACCTTCCAGTCCCTTCAGTTTCTTCTCAATCGGAACTGTAATGGATGTTTCAATATCTGATGGTGATACACCCTTGTAATCGGTCGAGACAAAAACAAATGGAATTGTTATATCAGGATCGCTTTCGCGAGGCAGGTTCTGGTAGCAGTATACTCCAAATATTAATATGATTACTGCCAGAACCATTACGCTTATGCGCTGTCTGACAGCTGAATCAGATATTATCATTTAAACAGGTCCTCAGGGTCAGACACGGCCCGGACGACATTAACCTCCTGACCCTCATCAACATTTCTGTGGCCCACAACTATTACACGGTCCCCTTTTGCAAGACCTTTTTTGATCTCGATCTTCCAACCCTCAAGAATTCCTGTTTCTACAATTCTTACATGCGCAATTCCATCCTTTTCCACATATATATACTGCTCATCACTACGGGATATGACCGAGTAAAGTGGGACTGAAAAACTGTCCTTAACCTCTCTCTTGATAATATTGACTCTTGCGAACATGCCCGGAAGTATGTCCCCGTTACTGTTATCAACCTCTATCTCAAGCTTATATAGATGAGCAAGAGTTTCGGGGCTCTGTGACAGGAAATGTTTATTGCCTTTTAACGTGCCATTGCCGATGGCCTCAATTGTTACATTAAAGTGTGATAGCTTTTTAATTTCATTCACATCTGCCTCAGGTATGCCAACAGTCACCTTGACCCTGCTGTTGTCAAGTATGATTCCTACAGGATCATGATCATTCATAAACAGCCCTTCTTTAACGTCAAGATGATTAACCAGTCCTGAAATAGGCGCCCTGATGGCAGCTCTCTCAACTTTAAGTTCCGCATTTTTTACTGAGGCATCAAAAATCTCAACTTTTGCTTTAGCCTGGTCGATCTGCGCCTTGGTAATAAGCTGGTCTTTGTAGAGACTATCACTTCTTTCAAGATCGAGTTTTGCCAGTTCATATTCGGCCCTTACTGAAGCCAGTGCGTTTTCATAATCACGGGAATCAAGCTGGGCAATTAGATCTCCTTTTTTAACGTGGCTGCCCTCTGTTGCTGCCACTCTGACAGCCCGCCCCGATACCTCTGACATTATTTTCAACTCTACCCATGGCTCAACCTGTGCCGGCAGATCTATACGGTCATATATGGATGAAGGCATAATGTCCAGAACTACTACGTTTACAGGGGGGCGTTCCTTATGCAAAGCGGCAAGCTTTTCAGCATCAACCCGGTCGCTCTCATTTTTGATTTTGGATGACATTACTATGATAATTATGATCAGCAGTATCAGGGATAATGCAGGGAGCATTTTCCAGATACGTTTGATAGCTCTATTTTTCATTTCAGATGACTCCATATTAAATGGTCTCCTGTTCTTTGAATATTAGGGGGTCCCGGCTCAACTTACCGATGACTAAGGCATTAAGTATATTACTTTCCTTTATGGAAATTAAAGGCAAGATATTAAATTGTAAGGAAGGAATTTAAATATTGATAGAAAGTTCCTGGTTATATATTTATTACCATTAACTTTCCTGCTTACTATGTTCGGTTTCTAAAGTCTCACCAGTCAAAGCACTTACCCAGTCTCCATATTCAACCGGCGGATCAATAATGTTCATGCCAACCCCGATTGTTTTACCGGAGGCCAACCCCTTTTTAGCCCATTTCGCAATACAATCCAGCACAATTGTTTTGCCCGGCTGCATTTGCAATTTCAATTCGATGCTCTTACTACTGAGAAAATCATCTTTAATACTCTCTGGAGAGGCCATTAAATAACCAATACCGCTTTCAGAAATATTCTCAATATATCCATCATATGTCCGATCATCTACGGTAATTGTTGCTTTCAGGTGAATATATATTCTCTTATGACGTCTTCTTTCCATGATAAACCTATCTTTAATTGGATTATCTTCTATAAGTCAAGTATATCAGCAAAGTTTAAAAATGCAAGAGGTAAAAGAAGGCAAACAGACCTCTACAAGTATACAGAGCCAGCATAAAGGCAAGTTTATTGCTGACTTCTTGGACATCATTCATTACCAAAATTTGATGCAGATGATTCGGAAAAACAATAAATTAATGCGTGGTATCAAATGGATTATGTCTCCCGGTGGAGAAAATTATATGTTATGTTTCTTCAATTATTTGCAGAAGTACTTTCGTAAGAACACTATCAAGGTTTTTCAGTTTATTATATACACCCATTGCTTTGTCTCTTTCCCCCAGCTCTGAATAACTGATTCCCAAACCGGTAAGAGCGCCAACATGTGACGGGCTCATATTAACAGCTTTATTAAATTCTTCTACAGCTTCATTAAACTTGCTTAGCAATAAATAGGAATATCCAATACTGATACTATACTCAGGCACATCAGGAGATAATTTCGCAGCCTTTCTCAGATATGGAATTGCTGCTGCTGGTTGCTTCGATCTGAACAGCATGGTGCCATATCGGCCATTCAGTTCGGGGTCTTCAGGTCGTCCTGCCAATTTTGCTTTTATCGCCTCTAAAGCGTCTTTATCTCTTTGTTTCTCAACCAGTGCTGATGCCTCTTCAATCTCTTTTATTTCAGGAGTTGCGTCTGTTTTTTTATCTACTTTATCGCCATCTTTCTCAGCGACTCTCGGTTGTACACTTACAGGGGGCGGTTTTGTATTAGACCTCGCTACAACCTGAGGAGTGTCCGTTCCTGTTTTTGAGGAAACATATAATTTTTCAATTCGTTCTTCTTTATAGTACGCTTTCATTACAAGATATGATTTTAACCGTTCCTTTATTGAACTAAGATATTTATTCGCCTCATCTCTTTTGTTGAATTTTCCCAGTCTTACAGAGTGGTATTGTCCGATTTTTTCAATTCTGAAATGATCAATTTCATTGTCTTTGAATAATTGTATATAAGAATCATATTGTTTTCGGGCGTCCCTAATACTTTGAAAACTGCCTGTCTGGATTGTATAAATTGATTCAGGGTGCATATGAATTCAGAGATTTATCGTCTGATTTTTTATCAATATTATCGACAACTTTTCCAGCAACTTGCGTCTGTATGTTTACAGGACTCTGTTCATTAGCCGTCGCTGCTTCAGATTGAGGAGTATCCGCTTTTGTTTTTGAGGGATTAAATATTTTTTCAATTCGCTCATCTAAATAGTACGCTTTCATCACAATATGTGATCTTAACCGTTTCTTCTTTGAATTGAGATATTTTTTCACTTCATCTTTATTGTTATATTTCCCGAGTCTTACAGAATGAAATTTGCCGATTTTTTCAATCCTGAGATGATCTATATCTTTCTCATCGAATTGTTGTATCAGGGATTCATATTGTTTTTGGGCGTCGTCAATATTTTGAAAACTGCCTGTCTGGATTGTATAAAACAATTGGGATGAGTAAGAATTCAGAGGTAAACACAGAAGCAAAATCAGCAATATCAACAAGTTTGATGTTTGTAAATGGAATTTAATATTAAGCATATTTTTTTTCATTGTCATATCCACCGATCCTCTTTATAATGATTTATATCTATGTCGGTATATTTATATCTAGTCTTTAGAATATGATCTCGTCTGCGGAATGCCTGGGAATGAAAATACTGCCTGAATCATGATTATTACTACAAAAGATTGTACATTACCACACAATACTGATGGCATCCCTGACCACTTCAATTTTTACAGGTAATGTCCCGAAATACTCCCCGTCAATTTGAACATGGACCTTGCTGTCAGACAAGATCTCAATCTCTGTAGCTTTTAAGTATTCAATATCTTTGAAATCAAGATGTTTTTGTCTTAATACACCGATTATAAACCTGAGAAGGGCTGATCTTGTTCTTCCCTGAAATAGACATATATCAAGATTAGGCTCACTTAGGGATGCATCTGGAGTGACATAAAAAAAGCCTCCGTAACATTTAGCATTGCCGATTACAGCCAAGTATCCATGAATCTCTTTTTCTGGTGTGATTATTTTGATCGAGGCAGGGCTATAGTTTATTAAAACCTTCATGCCTGAAACAACATGGGCAAGTTTGCCTGAGATTTTTTTTATAAAATCATTTTTAACCCCCAGAACAGTTTCACCGTCAAAACCGATACCTGTCATTAGAGAGAAATATCGGCCATTGATCCTGCCAAGTGATATTTTTCCAGCTGACCCGGAAATTAATCGATGGACTGCACCATCAATGTCTTCAGGTATTCCAAGTTCCTTGGACAGAACATTTGCTGTGCCAGTGGGAATGATAGAAATAGGGATCTCCCTTGTATTAGGATCCTCAGATGAAAGCAGACCGTTTATAACTTCATTAATAGTCCCGTCTCCACCTGCCACAACAATTCTGTCTGTCTTCTTTAATCCTTTGGCAAATTCAAAGGCATCACCCTGCTTTTCAGTGATAAAAGTTGAAAGAGAAGTTTTGTTCTGCAGAAGGGACTTGATTCTGTCTAAAGATCGGAAAGAACTGCTACCGGCTACAGGATTAACGACGAGGCTTGCGTTCAAGGATTTCCTTTAAGGGTACGTTGCCTCTGCAAGGTTTAATTTCATTAATTAAAACAGGAGTTCTCTGCAGATATTTGATTAAATCCTTTACTTCTCCACCGGTAATGAAGAATGCCCTGCCCCCATAGGGGACACCCCTTTTCTTTATTCGGGGAAGCCGTATATAACCATGTGAGCGGGTCGCTATGTATCCTGTTGTGTAGTTGGGATCGTCAGATATGCAGAGCTCTCCAAGGACCATACGGTATCGGTGGACCTTGCTGGCCAGAACAATGGCCTCTTTCACCGTATCATTATTAAGTCCCAGTCTGCCAAGTTTTCTTGAAAGGTCTGAAGATGCCTTTTTGGTCATACCCATTCTGGACACCCTGACTCCGCGCAAAAGGTCCGGTTCAAGACGAACACCTTCGATGTCCATTAACATGGCCCCTCTCATTGTTAAGCCGAGATTTAGTGATTTATAGGCCTCTTCTATTGCCCTTTCAGTTATACCGACTGATGACAGGATCTTAAGAGCGGCCCTTTTGGCTGCGTCTGCATTTCTTGTATTGATCGTACATAAGGGTAATGAAGATATCTTTTTGGGCGCCCCTTTCAGCTCCTCCACGGTCAGCCTGATTTCATCGGCCCTTCCTTTATCATGTACAAGTGCACGCTGGGTGTATTCTTTAACAAGTGTGCTGATTTCATCCTTGTCATAAATACCCTCGGCACCGGATATATGCTCCCTGTTTCTGCCTGCTCTCATTCTTAAACTGTAGTATTTTTTGCGTTTCATCAGATCACAAGCCCCATGTCTTTAATCATCTGCAGATCATCATCAGGGCTTCTGCCCAGAGTTGTCAGGTAATTACCCAGCAACAGACCATCAGCCCCGGCAGTAAATATAAGGGCATTAAGAGATCTGAGAGTAGCCGACCTTCCTCCGCAGACCCTGATTTCAGAGTCGGGCATGATTAATCTGTATATTGCTATTATTTTTAAGGCCTCAAGAGGGTCCAATAACTCTTTGCTGCCCATTGGTGTTCCTTCCACAGGAGTAAGAAAATTTACAGGCACAGAGTCCACTCCTATCTCTCTTAGTGCAAAAGCCATCTCGATACGGTCTTCCCATGACTCTCCCAGACCGAAAATACCGCCGCTGCATATTGATAGTCCGATTGACATGGCTGCCTGGATCGTCTTTATCTTATCCTCATATGTATGGGTAGTGCATATTTCACTGAAGAATGCCTCTGAAGTCTCAAGATTGTGATGATACCTGTGGAGTCCCGCACTCTTTAAAATTTTCAATTGATCAAGATCAAGCATCCCAAGGGTAGCACACGGAGAGAGACCGATTTTTTTTATTTCATATATATATTCACAGATTACATCAAGCTCACTGTCCGATGGATTTTTGCCGCTTGTTACAACACAGAACCTTTTCACTCCCTGTTCTTTTGCGGAACTTGCAGCTTCAATAATACTTGCTTTGTCTCTTAAGGGATAAATATCAGAAGATGAATTATTGTGAGCAGACTGTGCACAGAAAGAACAGTCTTCAGGACATGCGCCTGATTTCGCGTTTACTATTGAACATAAATCAACTTTGTTCCTTCTGTATTTAATTCTTACTCTGTTTGCAAGAGCAAAGAGATCATAAACTTCAGCATCTTTTTTCCCAGCTAAAGCAAATGCTGATTTTTTATCAATCCCCTGATCACATGAACTATTATATTGAGCTGTCTGAACCATCCGATATTATCAATCCAAAATGGCATATTGTCAATAATAATAAATATTTAAATACAATATATTTAGAATTTAAACCGGATTTTTTTTGAATACAAATCAAGAAATTGACTGTTAAGCCAGATCAATTAATGAGAAATATTCATATTTAACAGCGTGTTATAAAATAATTAGCAGGAAAATCAATACCTGATCTCAAACCGGTCAAATTGTCCTGTATATTTTCCCCGGTATTCCTTAATATCAACAACCGAGGCCCCCCCTGGTCCATGTTTACACCAGGTTACAGCTTCTTCAATTATGTCTTTAGGCCCTTCAAACAAGGCCTCAACATTACCGTCAGGCAGGTTTCTGACCCAGCCCTTAAGACCTTTACTGATAGCCATTTCCCTGGTACTCGCCCTAAAAAAGACCCCCTGGACCAAACCGTATATAACGACTTTAACACTATTATTTTCCATGTCATCATTATAATACAAAATTTATCACTATAAACCTCTTGACATACAATAAAAACCATGTTAATATGGAATCATTCTATTATTAGAATGATTTTAATCGGCAGGCATGAAATCTTGTGATACAATGTTCTATATAAGTGGATATAAATGATAAATTTCTTTATTTACGAATTAAATCACTTGATATAATTTTACTTGGTTAACTTTGCTGGAAACATATTAAAAACAAGGAGGAAGCAATTATGTCAGAAAATTGTGAATGTTTAGGTTGCAATGTCGGCTCAACGGTGCCAGATTTTAAGCTTACAACTTTTGAACCTTCAAAGGGTGACTTTGGAGAGTTCAGCCTGGCCGCACAAAAAAAGAAAAAGAAATGGACAATCCTGTTCTTTTATCCTGCTGATTTTACATTTGTCTGAGCTACTGAATTTGCTGCTCTGGCAGAGCAGTACGACAGGTTTAAAAAAATGGGTGTCGAGGTTGTCACGATAAGCACAGACACGCAATTTGTACACCTTGCATGGCAGAGAGATGAACAGTCCCTTGCAAAAGTGAAATATCCCATGGGGTCTGACAC
>PVMK01155352.1_pt1 | contig 36378 bp, 37 predicted proteins | sample 1853481 | NCBI WGS metagenome assembly PVMK01 (sample SAMN08533507, study PRJNA380276) | Marine sediment metagenome, whole genome shotgun sequencing project. | reverse complement strand
CTTGGTCAATTGATGAAATAAGTCAAGGTGTGAGGCGTCAGTGTGAGTTGCGGAGTTTCCAGAAGAAAATAGCATCTGGAAATCCCCCTTACCCCCTTTGTCAAAGGGGGAAGAACACCTAACTCAGCGGGTGGACATGCGCTTGAGGATCACTTGCGTTTTTTTGTTCACGTAGTCGTTGTCGTCCGTGGGACGACGCCGAAGCGGGCTGGGAATGACGGCGGCCAGGCGAGCGCCCTCTTCTCTCGTGAGTCGCGCGGCGGGTTTATGAAAGTGGCGTTGCGCTGCGGCTTCAATGCCGAACATTCCTGGCCCCCATTCAATGATGTTCAGGTACAGTTCGAGAATCCGTTTCTTGGTCAACCGGGCTTCCAACATCCAGGTGATAAGGAGTTCCTTCAATTTTCGAATCGGGTCCCTGGACGTGGAGAGAAATAAATTCTTGGCCAATTGCTGGGTGATAGTGGAACCGCCTCTGACAATGCGGCCCTCCTCCCAGTTGGTTTCGACGGATTCCCACACTTCATGCCAATCCACTCCGGCATGCGAAAAGAAGGCGCCGTCTTCCGCCACCAATACGGCCATCCTGACATGCCTGGGGATTTTCGATAAGGGCACCCAGCGGTAGTCGATACGCAAAGGCTTGCCTTGATCTTTGGCCTCTTCGATCCGTTGCTGCATCAGCGCGGTATCGGCCGGGTTCTCGGAAGGCAATCGAGCCACCGCCATAAATGGGAGCGTTAGGATTTCAAAGCCAAGAAACAGGGCCACCACGACCAACAAGAGTTTGAAGGGAATTTTTCGAATCCATCTGAACCGGCGAGTGCGAGCTTTGGGACGTTGTCCAATATTCCATAGTCGTCGATTGGAACGGATCTGCCCTCTTTGCCGTCGTCTGCTACTCACTCAAACTCTCCTGCTCCTTCTTCACCCACTTCGCCAAATGAGCTATGATGAACTATGAGAGAGCGGAAATTCTGTGTACTAAAGTGTTGTAACTGTCGGCTGAGCCTTCATCCTCACCCCAACCTTCGTCCCTCTTCGGAACGAAGCCCTCAAAGGGCGAGGGAGTTTTGAGAGATACCAGTTGAAAGTTACAGTACACGACCTCCGCCGCGAGGGTGCAATCATGCCTTCTTTTGTTCAGAGAAAGCCAGAGCCATGATGAAAGCCATGTTGCTGGAACACGATGGCGATGTCACGACTAATCCTCTGAAGACTCGTGATCTCCCACTTCCGAAACCTGGCAGAGGACAGATACGCGTGAAAGTCCATGTGTGCGGAGTCTGCCGAACTGACTTACATGTCGTCGAGGGTGAACTTCCCGCATCAACTCGTCCTATCATTCCCGGACATGAAGCAGTGGGCACCGTGGATCAGCTCGGACCAGGCGTCACGCAGCTCAAAGAAGGTGATCGTGTGGGAATCGCATGGCTACAGGCCACCTGCCAAACCTGTCAGTTCTGCCAAGCCGGACGGGAGAATTTGTGCGCACAAGCCCTGTTTACCGGCTATCATGTGAACGGCGGATATGCGGAGTATGCTCTGGTGTCTGAACGCTTTGCCTACCCCATTCCCGATATTTTCAGCGACGAGGAAGCGGCTCCGCTCTTCTGTGCTGGTATTATCGGCTACCGTGCCTTGCGTCGCAGTCAGGTGCGACCCGGCCAACGATTGGACTATACGGATTTGGGGCTTCAGCCCACATCACGATTCAAATTGCTCGTCATTGGGGTTGTGAAGTCTATGTCTGTTCGCTTCGTGAAGAACATCGCAATTTGGCTCGTCAACTGGGGGCCACATGGGTCGGTGAAGCCGCGGATATGCCACCCGAAACCCTCCATTCAGCCATTATGTTTGCTCCAGCCGGTGAACTTGTCCCTCCAGCCTTGCGAGCCCTGGAAAAAGGCGGGACACTGGCATTGGCTGGCATTTATATGACCCCGATTCCGTCGTTGGATTATACCCTCGATCTGTTCCACGAACGCACACTCCAAAGTGTGACCGCCAACACCCGACAGGATGGACTGGATTTGCTCAAGGAAGCCGCGGCCATTCCTATTCGCACGCATACCACTTCGTTTCCTCTTGAACATGCTAATATTGCACTTCAAGAATTAAAAGCGGGGACCATCCAAGGTGCGGCTGTCCTCTCAGTCTCTTCTTAAATACGGCAATACAGCATCCATAAACCGGATTTTGGCTTCCACATTTAGACGCAAGAAACTTCGTTTTTTATCCGCCTAATACCGTACTATGATGACACTTGAAGAATCGTTTCTCGGCTTTCTCGTCGCCCTGGCTGCCGGAGCGTTGATTGGATTAGAGCGCCAACAAGACCTGGACTTCGAACGAAAATCAGGCATAGGGGGAGTACGGACCTTTCCCCTCATTGCTCTCGCTGGGGCATTGTCTGCTTTTGTGTCACAAATTCTCGGAGTCTGGCCGATTGTGGCCACCTTACTTATCTTGGGCATCATATTGGCTATATCGTATAACCGCGAATGGAGCCGGAAAGATCATCCCGGCATCATTACTCCCCTAGCCGCCCTGATTACGTTTCTCCTTGGCGTCTTGGCCTTACTTCCAGGGTTTCCCCTCGATAGCCCTCACCGCTATCTCCTTATCGTCGGAAGCGCTGGAGTGGTCATGGCGCTGCTGTCATTAAAAGAGCGTCTCCACCAGGTTGTCCAACATCTTTCCGATGATGATATTTATGCCACCGCGAAATTCATCATTCTCGCTCTGGTGGTTCTCCCGCTCCTACCGAATCGCACGTTCGGCCCTCTGAATGTCCTTAATCCCTTTCACACCGGTATTATGGTCATCCTCATAGCCGGCATAAGCTTTCTCGGCTATCTTTGTACACGGATCATCGGACCAAATAAAGGCCTCATCACCACAGGGATCTTGGGAGGCCTCGTGTCGTCAACTGCCGTGACCATGAGCATGGCGACACAAGCTCGAAACACACGACATCTGGCTCTGCCTGGAGCGCTGGCTATCCTTGCCGCATCCAGTACCATGTTCGTACGAATGCTTGTGATCATCGGGCTTCTTCAGCCCGAACTTTCCCTTATGCTTCTTGCACCCCTGGGCGGGATGGCCCTCGGTGGATATGTCATGAGTATGTTCCTTTATAAGAAAGCCCAACGCACCCCCATCGATAGTCCCGAGATCGTGCATCGTAATCCATTTGAATTACGGTCCGCCTTAGGATTTGGAATTCTCTATGCAGGAGTTTTATTGCTTTCTAAAGCCGCACAAACGTATCTAGGCGATCAGGGGCTTTATGCATCAAGTCTTGTGGCAGGTTCAACCGATGTGGATGCTATCACGTTATCGGTGATACGCTTAAATCAGGATGGCCTATCGGCTTGGACAGCGGCCACGGCAATCACCCTTTCGGCCATGACCAATACCCTGGTCAAAGCCTGTTTGGCAGGATGGTTTGGCGGAAAGGCCCTTATCACTTACGTTGCGCCCGGAATGTTCACAATACTGATAGTCGGCAGTACAATTGTGCTCCTCTTCGGCTTTACGAACCCGTAACAAGGTTAACCTATTTTTCCCTTTGGCCATGCTTGGTGAGAACAATGACCAGATGCAGACAATCCTTCGGGTGCTTGTGGGCTCACAGGCTCATGGCCTGGCCACTGCGGAGAGCGACCAAGATTTCCGACGTGTGTATGTGATGCCAACCGAAAATATGTTTCATCTTGGCTTTAAATATCCTGGCACTCAGTGGACGAAAGCAGAAGGCGACGAAACCGCCTGGGAAGTAGGCCAATTTCTCATGCTCGCCACCCAATGCCATCCACAAATACTGGAAACCCTACTGGCTCCCGTCGTCACAGTCGATCAATGGGGCAACCAACTTCGCTCGCTATTTCCGGCAATATGGTCTCCAGACCAAGCCTTTGCAGCATTTACGAACTATGCTCGCAATCAACGCACCAAGTTTCTCGACCAGAAAGATGGGCGCCCGGCCAAATATGCCGCAGCCTATATTCGAGTGCTCTACAATTTACGCGAGCTTTTGGAATCCCATACCTTCACGATTCAAATTTCCTCGACATCCATAGGGCCCACTCTTGCCGAGATTAAAAACGGCACCATCGGCATTGGCAGAGTGATCGATCTTGGCGAGGACCTTTTGCAACAATGTGCCCACCATCTCAGGCAGTGCACCCATTCCCCGGATCACAGGCTTATTCAAGACTTTCTCACGACACTCCGAAAGGCTTTTCTTTTATAATATTTTCGATAGATTCCCCAGGACCTGCCAAAAGTCCTTTCTGCTGTAGTTTAAAAAGAAACTGCCCAAACCCGTGCCAACATTTATTGTCAGGTCTTAGAAGACCTCAGTCACCCGTGGGTTAACCCAGGGCCCCTCTCTTCGACCACATAGACAATCTTCCTGAAACGTATACACCCTTTTCGTTATAATAGACCATAACTTCCCGCTCCTCGAAGGGTAAATCATGGCCAAAACTTCGCAAGATTATTACAGCATTTTAGGCGTCCCCAAGACGGCCGATCAAAAAGAACTTAAAAAATCCTACCGGCGACTGGCGCGCAAATACCATCCCGACTTACACCCTGGTGAAAAGAAAGCCGCGATGGAAAAGAAATTCCAAGAACTTAACCAAGCCTATGAAGTGTTGGGCGATGAAACCTCTAGAAAAAAATACGACCAATACGGCCCGAATTGGAAAGAAGCCGAAGCGTATGAGCGCGCGCGACAACAAGCGGGAGAAGCTTATCCCGGAGGTCAACCGCATCCGGGTTTTACACAGGGCGGTGGAGAAGATTTCAGTACCATCTTTGAAAACATGTTTGGGCGTGGGGCTCAACGGGAAGGGTCATCGTTTCGAAATTTTGCCATGGCCGGAGCCGACCTGGAAGCCGACCTGCCGATTTCCCTTCGAGAGGCGTTTACCGGTACCCGCCGTACCGTGACGCTGCCTGATGCCACTGGAACGCCCAGGCCCATTGAAGTACGAATCCCGGCCGGGGTCCGAAATGGCGAACGTCTCCGTGTGAAGGGGAAAGGCTCACCTGGTCGAGGAGGAGGCCCATCCGGCAATCTCTTCTTTCATGTGCACATCGCCCCGCATCCAGTGTTTCATCGAAAAAATGCCGATATTCTTGTGACCCTTCCATTGTGGCCATGGGAAGCCGTCTTAGGCACCGAAGTCCAAGTACCAACCTTATCAGGACCGGTTCGTCTCAAAATTCCCCCAGACAGTCAACCTCATCAACGCATGAGGTTAAAGGGGAAAGGGCTTCCTCAACGCACGGGAGGGCATGGCGATCAATTTGTGGTATTGAATATCGTCATGCCAAAAACCACGGCCCCCGAAGACCGTCACCTCTATGAGCAATTAGCGAAAGCTGATCATCCTGACCCCCGTTTATCCTTGCTTCGTGAGGCAAACCATGAATGACGAATCCGAACCCACACTGGAACAGGTCACAGCCGAGATCATTACACAAGGTTCGCTGCGCCGGGAAGAAGTCTGTGCCCGATTGGGCATTGGCGATGATATGTTGGAAGTCTGCATACGATGGGAAATCATTCAACTCCCTGAACCAGACCCGCAGGGTATCATTCTTTTCCGATTGATGCCTTTGACCGGTTACAACGAGGACTTCGGTTACATCACGATCTCGGGATCAATTGGCAAGGAGTCAGTGTGGCCCTGGGCTTACTTGAGCGTATTGAAGAACTTGAACAGCAGGTTCATTACCTTTCCAACCAACCGGACGAATAACCATCAAATTTTTCGTCATTGGGATTGCTAAGGGTTCGCGAAATAATAACTTCCCAGAATTCGTGCCCAAATTTGGGGCAGATTGGGTCGATCTGAGGGAGCACAACCGCAAGCGTAGCCAAGGCCTACGCTGAGGATTGTGTAAATGAAGATCGGCCCAAGATGACCTGAAGGTGGGATGCGAAAATGGGAAGTTATTATTTCGCGAGCCCTAAGATACTCAGACGTTGCCTTTTTATCTCGACGACCGATCATATCTCCATCCCCCGTTTTCATTTTGATCCAATTGTGAGACTGTTTTAGAATAGCGATTCCTTCAAGATGTAAGACAGTAGCACTCAAAGAAAAAATCTTCGATACGCGACCCGACCGCATTGATTTACGAAACCGGGAATACCAGCCCCGCTTACAACCCCTGTCCCCGCAATTTCCCAACGAATCCGCTATCCAACAACATTTGAAAAAATATATAAAGGGTCTCTCCACCCAAACCGAAAGGTATTGGTACTCTCGGATGGACCATTTAGAATATTCTGCTTCTTATTCTCAGTTATTGCCATCTCAGTAGTTCGATTTCATGAAAAATGAATTGAGAAAACTCTGGCGACAGAGGAAAGGTGAGTTTCATTCCTCCTTGATTTCCAAAATGGAACGCGTGGACTAAGACAAACGGTTAATTCTTTCCATTTTTTGTTTCAGTCATTGCAGCCATTATTCACATTCATTGTGTGCGTGAACACACAATATGGATCTTTCTATCACTTATGGACGTGATAATTCTTTTTTGGGGTCTGGTCGTTGCCTTAATCGTTGGGGGTATAATTTTTACCTTAAGCCTCACTCCCCGAGGGCGGAATATATCTTCCCAGAAAATCGAAGGGAACGACTTTACTCCCTCTCAAATGTTTATGGGGAAGGACAACCTCGGTGGATTAGCTATCAATGAACGTACTCACCAAATTTGCCTTTTCGAATCACCCACTTCCCTACCACGCGTGCTTCCCATCACAAACTTAATCGGTTCATATTTTATCAATAATGGGAAGATTTTGGGCAAAGGAACACGCAGCTATCCCGAAGAGATCCTGACGTTTTTAAACGAGATTCATGGCCCAACAGAAGATCTAATCAAGACTTTACACATACAATCCTCTCAAGAACCAAACCAGCGGATTGATTTGCTCGTGATCGTTCATGATCAAGAAAACCCAATCCATATCGTGAATTTCCTCGACATGGAAACCAAAGAAGGAGGCATTCTCTTCGAGAAAGCCATAAGCACCGCCAAGCATTGGCAATACGTTCTGGAGGGACTCATTCTTCAAGCCGATCAACTTGCCCGGCTTCAGTCTGAAACTGCTCAAGAAAAAGAAATGGCAGAAGCCACCCCATAATCTTTGCCCAATCCCTCACAGCCAATCGTTCAGTTTCACCACAAACCATTTCCTTTGCCTGCGAAAACCTCACTCTAGGCCTGCTTACCTCCATCTCTCTTCCATAACGCCTCTCTTTTGCCCCTCCAAACGGGGAATAGCCTCCAATCACCTAATCCTGTTTCCTTAACTCCACACCCCGTCGTCAATGCAGGTCAACGCCACCGGTTTTGCGGCATATATCTCCAGAGTACCCAACAGCCATGACACAGACACGAGGATTCAAAATCGTCAAGTATGTGGGGATTGCTATTGGAATTCTTCTATCGTATGGCCTCACATCCGGATGGAACAGCTCCCCTTCACAAGACTTATTTCAAGCCATCGACGCACGTAATATCTCACTTGCCCGCCAACTGATCTCCCAGGGCGCAGACGTCAATCAGCGCACTTCACAAGGTGCAACGCCCTTACATTTTTCTGCTCGCTTCGGACAAATTCCGCTTACACAACTATTGCTAGAAGAAGGCGCTGATGTTCATGCCACCTATCACTCCACCTGGACACCATTGCATTTGGCAGCCAAGGGAGGCCATGTGGATGTGGCCAAACTCTTATTCAAATATGGGGCAAACGTGAATGAAATGAAGGACACGACCACCCCTCTCCACATTGCCGTACAAGAAGGTCATCAACGCATGGTATTCTTTTTATTAGCTAACGGAGCGACCGTTCATACCCCCTTCAAAGAAGGCTGGACGGCTCTCCATATCGCCGCACAAGCCGGAGATCCAGATCTGACCCGACTGCTCCTTGATGCTGGCGCACCTATCGATGCCACCAATGCCATCGGCATGACCCCACTCCATTCTGCCGCCCTGTCAGGTCAAGTAAACGTTACTGAATATCTCCTTTCCCGTGGAGCCACCTGCTCAATCCCTACACAGTCCGTTCAACATATAGAGACCAAGACAATAAAAATGGTCGTTGCTGCCCTTCAAGAAATCCTGCAACATTGTCCCATCCCCCAAACCTCATAAGCTGGAAAAACTTACATGCCCCCTCTCAGACAGAGTCTGATAAATCATGAACATGGTGAGTTCTAAAAACCGAAGACCTCCTCTCTTTCCTTTCTTGGCAACCGGGATTTCTCTTCCTCCTCATTCCCGACATGAGCCCTCCCCTTTCGTCATTCTCGACATTTGTTATCGAGAATCTATCTTGATGCGTTGAAGATAGATACAGCCCCTGCCAATAACCGCAGGGCCAAGCTCTGAAACTGCGTGGATGACGGTCATGGGGAAAAATGCCCTCCCTCGCTAAAAAAACTACCACCAGTCGAAATGGTTCCCTACCCGCAAATGGCCCGCCAAATCATTGTCCCTGTCAGAGCTTATTGGAAAACCCACACCCATCTGGACATTCCAGTCTGATTCCGGGTGCCAAAGTTGAAAGCCTGGCACAAGGGTGATGACGTTCTCTCCCGACTCTCTTCCTGTCAGAACGAATTCTGAAGCCATTTCCAACATCAGGGTCAGAACCAGTAGCTGATTGGGCCTGGCCGGCGCGATCCCTTCTCCCGTTTCCCGGATAAAGGAATAACCAAGCGCTGCGGCAATTTCATATCCACTGAACGTGGGCCCTGATACGCCGGCGGCATATTCAGTATTGATCCCAAGATACCAGTTACCATAGGCCTGATCGATAAACACGTTCCCACCTAATGTGGTCAGCTCTCCTCCCAACCCTCGGGATTCGTCTCCTGTCGGAAGCGTGAGACTGAAAACGCCCGTGACAACCGTTTCCGGTTTGTTCCAAAACGCGTATTTTATCGGTTGAATTTCTATGTCACCCAGCCCAAAGTGGTTGTTCGATGTTCCGGTATTAGAAAATGGGATAAATATTTCCGATCCAAAACGGAAATCATCTAACCAAGTGACCGCCAGCTCCAACGAACTGGCGAAAGCGTCCCTTTCCTTTTCCTCCGTGCGAAAATCTTTCAACCCTACAAAGCGGATCCGCTGTTCATTTTCGATGTGCGCATGATGAAGTATGATCGGCTCTGGAAAAGCACCGGAAAAAGGCGCCCCCGCTTCATGGGCGCCAGTCTCGATGGCCCAGACCCAGGCAAGTATGGCCAGAGTTAGGATTTTTATAACGTTGGCCGGCATGAAAAAACTCTCCCTTTTAATCCGCGTGCTCTCAATGGAGCGTCCACGGAATCGTCTATTGAAAACCGCGCAGCACATGGGCGGAAAGCCGGTGCTTGGCGGAAAGTGTGAAAAACGACGTTAAAAGGAGAAAGGAGGCCCGCGGTTGGCAATGAGGAAGAGAGCAGGTTGATGAGATAGTTGAGAGCGGGTGGGATACAAGGGATTGGAAAGAGGATAGAACAGAAGGCCTGAGGTGTGAGTTTCTAGACTTATGGGGGAATGGGACCATTGACAGGAGACGCAATCCTGCTGCGCGTCCGAGAGATCGACGTCATGATTATGCAGAAGCGGGGAGAACCCCGCCAACATCCCGAAACATAAAACGAGAAGGGCAGCGAAAATCTTTTGTCGTAAGACCGTTGACGTGAAACTTCTCGAACGTATCATGAAGGATTCGTTTGGCATTAAAAACATTCATAGAAGAAAGGTCCGCTAGGAGCGCCCTCCAAGGGAAGTATTACCTAAATCGAGCGATTTTTTATGGCGACCTGCACCGATCCCTTGCGCACCAGCGATTGTGAAAAGCCTCGACAGACCAAACGGGTCTGCCTACGTTTTTCAAAACCCCTGTCATCCCAAGGTCTTGGCACATCTCATCCATAAAAATCGCTCAACTTAGGTATTAGTAAAACATTTGGGAATAGGGTACAGTGGACGACGCAAAGCATGGATGGGCGGATATCCGGCTATCTAAACGCTAAATCCAGCATTGCTCCTTTGACCTTCTGGCTAACAGGTGACGGGAAAGAACTCACCCAACGTCGTTCTATCTTTTTCTTAATTGCAATATATTTGCAATTACCAAAGCGTTACCCTTCTTTGTCAAGAAAAGGGGAATTAAGCAGTTCACCTTCTGACATTCAATCAAAGTTTAATTTCCCACAACCCCTACAAAGCCTTCACCCATGCATTGGTTCTATTTTGCGCTGCTAGCAGCCGTCAGCGAATCGCTGAAGAATCTGTGTAGCAAACAGGGCTTGCGCGCCGTCTCACCTCAATTAGCCGCCCTCGCCGCTTCCGCCACACCCATTCCTCTGTTACTCGGCATCCTGCTATTCACTGATTCCATTCCTGCACTGGGACCTCAGTATGTTTCCGCTCTCCTGTTAGGCGGAACGTTGAACGTACTGGCCTTGTTTCAATTCATGCGTGCCCTGCAAGCATCCGACATGTCGCTGGCGATCCCCTTTATCTCCTTCACACCAATCTTTTTACTCTTTCACGTCCCCCTTGCTGGTTGCCGACGTGCCGAATGCACAAGACGTGGTTGGTATTCTCTGTATCGTGGCCGGCACCTACCTACTTCAAATTCAATCGACACATCAAGGGTGGCTTGCACCATTTTTGGCCATCGTCTCTCAGCCCGGGCCAAGACGCATGTTATCTGTCGCCCTCATTTACAGCATCACATCCAACTTAGACAAAGTCGGAGTACAAAACTCTTCTCCGATTTTTTGGAGTCTCTCTATTACCAGTGTGATGACGGTTGGATTTTTGTTGTTGCTTGCCCTCTTACCTCGTCCAACGTTTCCCACTTCACACACCAACATACTAAAAATCCTTATTCTCATCGGACTCTTTCAAGGAGTGGGGCTTATTTTTCACAATATGGCACTCAGCTTAGGTCCCGTCCCCTCCGTCATCGCGGTCAAACGATCCAGCATATTATTTGCCGTCCTCTGGGGCATCATGTTTTTACGAGAGCAGCATGGGAAAGAACGCTTGACGGGCGCGGTCTTGATGGTAATGGGAATAGGAATATTAGGATTCGAACAAAACGAATAAGGGCCTGTTGAAAAAGTCCTCCAGAGTGGAAGGTTCCCACTGCCTCACCAAATATACCTTATGTCCATCGACAGGAAGCCAACCAATTTTCATTGCCACATTCCCCCAAAAAATTCCAGGAGATGAGGGGCATCACAACAGGAACAAGCACATCTCCATCCTCATCAACAACCAAGCGCCGATTACAGATGACGAAGAAAATAGTGGATAACGATAGCGTTAAGCGGCCCACTCCCTGAACCTACAGAAAAACCCGCCCAGTGTTCCGAGTCCGCTTGACCGCAGTGTTAGCCCGCCAGTCGGTATGACCATGATACAACCTTTCCACCAACCGTCTTGGAGAACAGCGCGAAATCCGGTGCTGTAGAAGTCTGGAATAGATGCGAATAGCACTTGCAATCGCTGCACCCAAACCCCTGAATTGAAGACATACCTCTCATCTCACATAAGACCTGAGCCCATGGATGCTCAAGACGCGTAGTGTCGTGGCTATACCATGCGCCAAAAGGGATCAAAAACTCGCGCAAATAATCTATATGCCAATGGTGACGCTTGGTCTCCGACAATGCCGTGATACCCGCGCTTGCACACCGCCCGGCCCGAATGCGCTGCCGACGTAGATATAATATCCCGGTTCAAGGGCGATCTGACGCCAACGGCCTATTTGAGCCTTAGCTTTCGAATGACTTCGCAGAATGAGTGCGTATGTTCCGGGTTCTGGTTTCATTGCGCAGTATTGCCGGCTAACGTTCTGCCAATCAGTGCCCGGCCGGAGGCCGGTCCGCCTGCATCGGCTTGTTAGCCGGTCCAGCTGATTTCATCGATATTGCTCCAGCCTTTCTTCATACTCCGTTGGAACAGGAATTCTCTTCTCATAGTCAGAAAGCAAATGCATGGTCTCTGTATTCGCTTTCATTTGCAAGAGGACTCGATATGCTGCGTGAAAAGTGGCCTGGGCGAGATCAACTCGCTCCTGAGAGACCACTTCCGGAAACAGCGTTCTTAACGTACCAGCGTCCTGTGCTTCGTTACCCGCGTGGATCGCCAACATCTCCCAGAGTTTCAAGTCGTGCCGCGTCGCTACCAGCGGTAGCATCGACACTAGCGTGGGACTTTTCGTTGGACTAGGTGTCGATTCTCCAAACAGATCTTTCTCGAGTCGCTTCAGATCGTCCGGAGACATTCCCTGATGCTTCAGTTTAGCGTGGATTTCAAGCACTCGGTCCTTTCGGCCGAGGTCTTCGTCGCGTCTGGTACGTTCGACTCGTCGCTTAATGCCGTACCAAACGACCACACCAACCGCCGGCAGTAGGTACTTCGCAATCTCAACAAGAATGTCTAAAGTCATTTTCTGTGTCCGTCTAAAAATTAAGTAGCTCGGTCACCCCATCTCGACTCACTAAGCTTTGGAGTTTCTGAAATCCTATAAGCATTTCAAATATTTAGCAAGAAATTTTCAACGATCTGAAAAGGGACAAACACTGCAGGCATTATCAGCCTATTCCGGTTTCCCTCAAAGGCTCTCCAGGCCAAATCTTCATTGATGTAAGGTGTCAGGAACCTTTATTTCATAGACTTGCCATCTAACAGAGACGATTCTGTCCACTCCCCCGGGACCACAAGCGAAATTCCATGCCCAGACAATAGTGCCCGTCACCTTTTAGAATCAGGACGCGTTTTCAAATTTCCTTACTCGACGGGATATTATAACCTCTCCATACTACCCCAAACGGTAAGAGCCTAGAGACTGACATGAGAATTACATTAGCCTGGGAACCGGTGAAGAATGGCCTTCACTGCCTGGGCGAGTTTCGGAAGGTCTTTCTGCGTAATATCCCATACCGCATCAAGGTCGATCCCTAGATAGTCATGAACTAACACATTCCGAAACGCACAGATCTCCGACCACTCGACACCTGGCTGCGTAGCCTTGACCGTTTCAGAGAGGTGCTGAGTCGACTCAGCAAGGACTTGTAAATTTCGAAGCACGGCATCTTGTAGGGTATGCGATGCCATGAATTCCTCATATCCTTGAGCCGTGTTCTCTTGAATCCTGTCGATGCAGTTCACGATGTGATTCAGGTAGACTGAATCATCCTTCATAATGGTACAGCCTCACGAAGAACACGATCGCGAAGATGTGGATTGAGCGCCTTTTCCGTCACCACATCCACCCGTCGGCCTAAACTCTCTTCGAGTTCCAAAACCAACCCAGCAGGAAACCACGGAGTCGTGGTTGGCCCTTTTTCTATAAGCAGATCAATGTCGCTGTCTGGCGTGGCCTCCCCTCGTGCAACAGACCCAAAGACGCGAACATTGAACGCGCCGTGCTTGGCAGCAATTCGAAGAACATCGTCTCGCTTGTCGGTCAAGAGTGCCCGTAGTTCACTCATAATTTCTCCTCTGGGCTACAGAAATACCCCACCCGGTCAACGATACATCCTTAGAATATAGAACCATATCGCTTCAATCAAATCAACAATTTATCGAAAGAACGGACTTCGGCCTGAGTTATCCCGCTAGTCTACAGACCAAAGGTCTACGTTGAAGGTTTTGCGAGTAAAGATCGACCCAAGCTGGCCTAAAGGTGAGATGCGAAAATGGAAAGGTATTGTTTCGCGAGCCCTAAGACCGCAAAAATGAACTATTTCATGGGAAGGACGGACAGATCGGCGACGGAGACTAATGGACCGGGGAAGATTCCCAGTAAGACCACACCGGCAACGGCGCAGGCAAGGACCACGGAGACTTGTGGAGAAAGTACCAGACGCGTATGTTGCTCCTGTTCAGGTGACGGCTCACGCATGTACATCACCATCACAATGCGCAAATAATAGAAGGCGGAGATTGCCGCAAAGACCAAACCGAAAATGGCCAACCAGGCCAAATCGGCATTGACTGCTGCCATGAACAGATAGAATTTCCCGATGAATCCAGCCGTGGGAGGTATGCCGGCCAAGGACACCATGAACACGAGCATGAGAAACGCCCCACCCTTGTGCCGTTTGGCCAATCCCGTAAAGTCTTCAATTTCTTCACCCTCCAGGCCACCTTTTCGTAAGATCGCGACCATGGCAAAAGCCCCAAGGGTCATGAAAGAATAGATGGCCAGATAGAGCATGAGGCTGGATACACCCCGAGCCGCTACATCGGCCTCAACACCCACCCAACCAGCCACGACAACTCCAACCAAGGCGTATCCGGCATGCGCGATACTGGAATAGGCCAACATGCGCTTGACATTGGTTTGAACAATGGCCACTAAATTCCCCAACGCCACGGTGAGCAAACACACGGCTAAAATCAAGACATTCCAATTCGGCTTGACCCCGCCAAACGCTTCCAAGAGCACACGAAGGAATGCGGCAAAACTTGCAGCCTTTGAGGCTACCGCCATAAACGCCGTTACCGACGTAGGAGCGCCTTGGTACACGTCCGGTGTCCACATATGAAAAGGCACTGCCGCCACTTTAAATCCAAACCCGACGATGATGAGCATCAGGGCCAAGAGCATCAGAGGATCCTCCATCCCTGGCCCATTCACAATTACGGCAATTTCGCTCAGCCGCGTGCTGCCAGTCACGCCGAATAACAGGGAGATCCCATAGAGCAAAATACCTGAAGAAAAGGCCCCCAATACAAAATATTTTGCCGACGCCTCAATCGACCGGGCGTCAAAGCGTTTAATCCCGGCCATGATATACAGCGTAATCGACATGAGTTCTATGCCCAGATAGATCGTGAGCAAATCGGTACCTGAGACCATCACCATCATGCCCACTAAGGCCAGCAACACAAAGGCATAATATTCCGCCAGTTCGATTTTTTCTTCTTTGAGATAGCTCATCGACAAGAGAATCGTCAGCCCACTGACAAGATACAGCAACATTTTCCAAAACGACGCATAGGAATCCACCACCACCAACCCACCAAAGGCAACAACAGTCTCGCCAAAACCTGCCATAGTGATAAGCCCGCATACCACCAAGACACCCAGACTCATCCAAGCCAGAAAATCCTTTTTGCCTGTCGGGGTAATAGGGTCAAGAACCAGAATCAGGCAGGCAATTCCCACAATCAGCAATTCAGGAAGGATCGTGGCAAGATCGGCAAAAGGAATGCTCATGGGGTTGCCTCGGAATCAAGATGGGTCATCGCGAGAGGAACCCCTTCCGTCATCACCAACACATGATCCGTGGCCACACCTTTTTGTTTCACGATAACGGATGCGGATTGTGAGGCAATCACGCGTGCGACACTGCCATGCATCACATCCAAGAGCGGTTTGGGATAGAGACCAATCCAAAACACCAGCACCACTAATGGCGCCAGCATGCCGAATTCACGGGCATTCAGATCGGTCAATTTAGGAAGCATCTGCGGAGAAGCCGGGCCATACACGACCCGCTGTACCAAATACAACATGTAAACAGCGGCTAAAATAATGCCCAGCGCGGCCAAGGTCGCTGTAAACTTGTCCCAGGCAAACACGCCAAGCAACACCAGAAATTCACCGACAAAACTGTTCATGCCTGGCAGCCCCACAGAAGACAAGGCGAAAATCACCAGAAACGTGGCATATTTCGGCATGGCTTTGGCCAGGCCACCGTTATCATTAATTTCCCGGCTATGGGTTCGTTCGTAAATGATGCCCACACACATAAAGAGCGCGCCGGTCGTAATGCCGTGATTGACCATCTGAAGCACAGCGCCCTCGATCCCTTGCGCATTGAATGCAAATATTCCCAACGTGACAAAGCCCATATGACTCACACTGGAATAGGCAATCAGCTTCTTGATGTCACTTTGGGCTAGAGCCATATAGGCTCCATATATAATCGCAATCACTGACAAGGTCATGATGATTGGAGTAAAAGTTACCGACGCATCAGGCAACATTGGAAGTGAAAACCGCAAGAAGCCATAGTCCCAACTTCAACAACACACTTGCCAGAATAACGCTGCCCGCCGTCGGCGCTTGAACATGCGCATCCGGCAACCACGTATGAAACGGAAACATGGGTACTTTGACGGCAAAGGCGGCAAAGAAAGCCCAGAATAGCAACGATTGCAAGCCAGGATCGTACGATGCCTGAGTTAACGTCAGGATATCGAACGTTCGCCCGCCTTCAAAAAACAACACCATAATCGCGACAAGCAGAAGAATACTCCCGGTGCCAGTGTATAGAGGAAAAACTTGATGGCGGCATAGACACGATTCGGCCCGCCCCATACGCCGATCAACAAATACATGGGAATGAGCATGGTTTCCCAAAAGATATAAAAGAGCACAAAATCCAACGCGCCAAATACGCCAATGGTGGCAGTTTCCATGACAAGCAAACTGATGAAAAATTCTTTGAGTCGCATTTCAATAGATGTCCATGACACGAGAATACATAGCGGTGCAAGAAAGGTTGTCAGGAGAACTAATGGCATACTGATGCCATCGACACCCAAGGCATAATGGATCGCAGGAGAATCAATCCATTGATGTTTTTCGACAAATTGCATACCAGCATTGCCATTGTCGAACAGGAACCAGAGCGGCAAGGAGACAATAAACGTCAATAGCGAAACCGCCAGCGCTATCTGCCGTGACAACGACTCATGGGCCAGCCACAAGACTACGCTCCCAAGCAACGGTATAATGAGAACCAATGTAAGCCAGGGCACGCCCCCGGAATGAACCACCATTTCAGTCATGACAATTTTTCTCTCGTATCCAACACTTCTACTTCCCTGTTAATCATCCTCGTCATTCCCGACATTTGTTAGCGGGAAAATATCTATGAGTTCTTAAGATAGATACCCGCCACATACCTCGGGTATGACAGACTAGCGTCACCCATTTAATAGAAAATCAAAACCCCGAGAATCACTACCGCGCCGACCGTCATGGCCAGCGCGTAGTTTTGTGTTTGCCCACTTTGAAGTACCCGCGTCACCCATCCTCCCCAGGCCACAGCACGCGCAACTCCATTGACCGCACCATCAATTACTGCCACATCCACTCGTTTCCACAAACTATCTGCCATCTTCAAGGTCGGCGTTACCACCGTCCGATCATAAGCTTCATCAACAAACCATTTGTTCAAAGACAATTGATAGAGCGATTGCCATTGAGCGGCTAATCGATCCGGCAAACCGGGTGACTTCACATAGACAAAATATGCCGCGGCAATGCCCAAGATTCCCATCGCTGTTGCCGCCACCATAATACCGGTCGCAGCCGTACCTTCATGATGCCCGACACTTTCAGCACCAGGAAACGCCGGGGCAAGCCATTCAGGAATCCCGATATATCCTGCGAGAATACTCAACGTCGCAAGAATCAAGAGCGGAACGGTCATCGTTTTTGATGGTTCATGGACATGGGTTGCATGGTGCGGATCAACGCGGGATTCTCCCCAAAAGGTCACAAATACGAGACGGAAACTGTAAAACGCCGTCATCAAGGCCGTGAGCAATCCCAGCACCGTAAGCATTTGGCCTAACCCACCGGACATCCAAGAAGACAGTAGCAAGGCATCCTTACTGAAAAATCCCGCCGTCAACGGAAACCCTGCCAGAGCCAAAGAACCAATCACAAAGGTCCAATAGGTCACCGGCAATTTGTTTTTGAGACCGCCCATCTTGCGAATATCCTGTTCATGATGCAAAGCAATAATCACCGCACCACACCCCAAAAACAACAACGCCTTAAACGCACCATGGGTGAGCAAATGATACATACCGGAGACATAGGCTCCCAGCCCACAAGCCATCATCATGTATCCCAACTGACTCAACGTGGAATAGGCCACCACACGTTTGATATCCGTTTGAGTCATCGCGATGGTAGCTCCGAGAAACATCGTCATTCCCCCGACAACAGCCACCACATCCATGGCTACCGGCGAAAGGTTATAGAGTGGAGCCAACCGCGCCACCATAAAAACACCAGCAGTCACCATCGTCGCTGCATGGATGAGCGCAGAAATCGGCGTCGGCCCTTCCATCGCATCCGGCAACCATACGTGCAACGGTACTTGCGCAGACTTGCCGACCGCACCCACAAATAAAAACAAACAGATCATGGTCATGACCGAGATTTCCCAATTGCCGCCTATAGCGCCTAACAGGTTCACAGTTCCCCCGGCCACTTGGTCGAGTTGGGAGAAGACGTCCTGATATTGCAAACTGCCAAACGTGACGAAGATCAACAAGATCCCCACCATAAATCCGAAATCCCCAATACGATTCACCAGAAAGGCTTTTGTCGCTGCGGCTCGAGCCGATTCCCGCTCGTACCAATGTCCTATGAGCAAATACGAACACAGGCCCACCGCTTCCCAAAACACAAAAATCTGCAGGAAGTTGTCAGACATCACCAGCATCAACATCGAAAACGTAAACAGGGCAATGTTACTGAAAAATCTGGCATAGCCGGGTTCGCCATGCATATAGCCAATCGTGTAGACATGAACGAGCGAACTCACGATGGTCACCAGCAACAACATGGCCACCGTCAATTGATCAATAAATAGTCCTAGCGTAATCGTGAGATCGCCTGAATTCGCCCAGGTATAGAGAGGGATACGAAGGACTGTGCCGCTGGCCACCTCATTCAGCGCCATCAGAGAAAGGAGAAAGGATCCGACGACGGCAGGAACCGCAATCACATGCGCCCGTTCCTTGATCACATGACCACCGAGACCAAGGACCACGAAGGCAATAAGTGGAAGTAGGGGGATTAAGGCGTAGACCATCGCCTTACCATTTCAGCAACCGGAAGTCGTCAATATTGATACTCGCCGAATGACGGTACAGCGCGATAATAATCGCCAATCCGACGGCGACCTCTGCAGCAGCCACGGTAAGTGCGAAAAACACGAAGACCTGGCCGGACAGATTTCCCAGATAGGAAGAAAACGCCACAAAATTAATGTTCGTGGCATTCAGCATCAACTCAACGGATAAGAGAATAATAATGATATTGCGCCGGATGAGGACGCCTACCAACCCGATAGAAAAGACAATGCCGCTTAACACGACATAGTAGATGACAGGAACATCCATTAACTCTTGACCTCCAAAATGCCTTTTTTCGTCAGGATCACGGCACCGACCATGGCCACGAGTAAGATGAGCGAGGCCACTTCAAACGGGAACAGGTAGGTGGAATACAACAGCTCGCCAATGGATTCCGTGTTCCCTCGGGTGAGGACCACTGTAGTGTCAGCCGTCACGAGATTTTGTCCAAGCGTCGTCTCCCCTTTCAACACCAGCAGGACCGCTTCGGCAAACAGCACACATCCCAGAAAGAGTCCGACGATGAGCTGACTATGGAAATGTTCTTCTCGCTTTAAATTCAGAAGCATCACCACAAAGAGGTAGAGCACTAAAATGGCCCCGGCATAAACCAGTATCTGAATGATCGCCAAAAACTCAGCATGCAAGGTCACGAACAGCCCGGCTACGTGAAAAAACATCACCAACAAAGCCAACGCGCTATAGACAGGATTTTTGAGTGCGACAACTAAACCAGCGGTCACGACAATGATGCTGGCAAAATAAAAAAAGACAAATGTTTCCATATCATCCTGGCAGAGATTAGGCGTTAAGCATATAAATGTCTCTCACAGCAAGCCAATTATTAATCCTCAATTGTCGAGTAACTATACAATGAGCCTTTACCCTGGAAGGGCGAGGGAGTTTTGACATGTGGTAGTAGAAAGATGAAAAAATTATCATCAGACGTTCTTCTGCGGAATTTCTTTAAACCCCACATTAAAATAGGCCACGTTCGGATGTTGAAACTCCAACCGTTTTTCCCGGACCGGGAAATTTCGATCGCCAATGGCCAATAGTTGCTGTTTATTCAAATGCAGTTGCCGTTTATCGTAGACAGCCCACTCATATTCCTGGGTCATCCCCAAGGCATCCACCGGACAGGCCTGCACACAGAGCCCACAAAACAAGCACCGGGTCATGTCCATATAATATTCCTTGGAATACCGCTTCGTTGGTTCCTCTGGCACCTCGGCACTGACAACACGGATAACTCTAGAGGGGCAGGCAGCCTCACATAGGTCACACCCCACGCATTTTTCAGTTCCGTCATCGTAACGCAACAGCGCTAGCATCCCCCGGTAATTCGACGGCAGGGGTTTCTTCTCATGCGGGTATTGCAACGTGATCGGCTTATAATGCAGGAGATGTGACAGCGTGGCTTTCATGCCCAACAGAATCTCATAAAAGATGAGAGTCTTTATCCATTCCTTAAAATTCATTGATCCCATTCCTCAAAAAACTCAGGGAAAAATATAGGCAACAATGGCCGTCACTACGATATTGCCCAGCGCAATCGGTAACAAGACCTTCCAACCAAACCGCATCAATTGGTCATATCGCAATCGAGGCAAGGTGGCCCGAATCCAAAAAAACAAAAAGAGGAAACACGCCACCTTCCCCGTAAACCAGAAAATTCCAGTGATTCCATGCAAAGATTCTGGGCCTTGCAGGAATTCAAAGGGGGCATGCCACCCACCAAAAAACAACACGGTCGCGACACACGACACCAAAATCATATTGCCGTATTCTGCGAGAAAGAAAAACGCGAACCGCATACCGCTATATTCGGTGAAGAACCCGGCCACCAATTCGCTTTCCGCTTCTGGCAAATCAAATGGAGTTCGGTTCGTTTCAGCGATGGCAGAAATCATGAACACCATAAATGCTATGGCTTGAGGGAAAGACCCCCATGCGAAAAAATACCAATTCCAAAATCCGCCTGCTTGGGCATTGGTAATCGTGACCAGACTCAAGGAACTTGAAAGAAGCAAGACGCCAACAATTGAAAGCCCTACATTCAATTCATAACTAATCAATTGTGCAGCTGCTCGGAGCCCGCCAAGCAGCGAGTATTTACTATTTGAAGACCAGCCACCCAAGATGATGCCGTACACACCAATAGACGCAAAGGCGAGGATATACAACACACCGATATTGATATCGGTAATCACAAACGGCTTGAAATCGACACCGCCGACATCAACCGTCCAATCCGGGCCAAAGGGTATGACCGCGAATCCGATCAGAGCAGGAACTAAAGCCAAGATCGGCGCCATGCTAAACATAAACTTATTCGCCCCGGCCGGAATAATGTCTTCCTTAAAAAATAGCTTTAAGCCATCGGCGACTGGTTGCAAAATACCATAAGGCCCGACCTCCATCGGACCCATGCGGTCCTGCATCCATCCCAACACCGTACGTTCCAACAAGGTCAGCACGGCCACAGTCAGCAGCACCGCGACCATCACCGCGCCAATTTGGCTTAACGTTAAGGCTAATCGAATTCCCGTTTCCATAACGGATTTACTCCTCTTTTCTAAGAATCAACACACAAACCAAGAACCGCCTCATTTCCCCCCCACTTTTTCAAGGCGAACGCGAGCCACCTTGCAATACGGCACTTGCGTTTCAGGGTCGACACTATAGGGCAATAACCGGCGTATCTCCTCATCAAAATGCTCGGGAAACACGGCGACCCCTTGGGGGATACGCTCACGAAGTCCAACTGGGGTCATCACTTCTCCTAAACTATTGCTCACCTTCACGGTGTCCCCTTCACCAATACCACGTCGAGCTGCCTCCTCGGGATGCAAATAGATCTTGCCTGTCGCTTCGATTTGCAGCAATCCTTTGGCTTTTCGCGAAAATTTTCCCGAATGAAATAATGATTGAGAGACCTGTAAAATTATGTGATCAGCATCCGTTGAATCGTTTGCCGGAAGTTGATACCGAGTGGCAATATCCCGTTGATAATCGGCCGTGATATATCGGGCGATAGCTGAGGAATCAGGTTGTGCCGGCAATGGGGCAGGCCCTAACGTGCGCGTTCCTGGCAGTAGATTGCGGATTTCTTTGCCGATTTCCTTGACGTCTTCATATTCCATGGGATCATTCATCATCACCGAAAGCGCCGAAAACACTTCCCAGTCCGGTCTGCTTTCACCAACTAAATCAATAGCTTTACGCACTGACTGAATATGCCCCTCAGTGTTGGTAAATGTTCCGTCTTTTTCAGCATACGAACAGGCAGGCAGGACCACATAAGCCTGTTTGGCCGTTTCAGTCAAAAACAGCTCCTGGCACACCACAAACTCAAGCTTTTCGAATGCCGAATGAATACCCGATGACGGAGGTAACGAGGCCAGTGGATTTTCACCCACCACAAACAAGGCTTTCAATTTGCCTTGTTGGGCATCTTCAATCATTTGTGGCAGTGAAGAACCAGGGGTAACAGGAATCGGTCGACCCCATGCCTGCGATAGGCTTTTTCGAAATTCAGAATCACCCAGAGATGTTCCACCAGGCAAGACGGCTCCAGTCCCACCCATTTCAAAAGCCCCTTGATCATTATTTTCTTCAGCCAAGGGAGCAAGGCCACAACCCGGCTTCGTCAATTTTCCGGTTATCAGTAAGAGGTCCAACAGATTCATGGTCATCCCAAATCCACCTGAAGACCTCAGAACACCGGGCCCGACGAGAATAACCACCTTCTTTCCTTGCCCAAACACATGTGCGGCTTGTGTAAACGTATCTGAGGCCAGGCCCGTTTGCGCATAAATCGCATCCCAGGAAAGTGTCTGAAGACGAGCTGAGATGTCATTAAAATATGATGGCGCTGTGGCCTGAAGTTCGACATCCAGAATTGGCTGATCAACCGCAGCTTTCAGCAAGCCCAAAATCGCCGCGGCATAGGCCGTCGGTTTGACGGGCAGTTGATGTTGGGCCAGATTCACAATATTGCTAATACTCCCAATGGCAGGTTCTAACGCTTCAATCGTGATCAGCTTCGCACCTCGCCGCTTTACCGCTTCTTTTACTTTCAAGCCCGTAATCGGATTGGTTTCGGTAATATTCGTCCCCACGAGCAACAACACGTCCGCAGACACAATATCCTCAAAACTCACGGCCCAGCGATGAGTCCCTTGCACACGTTTGAGGGCATGAACGCCATTCAGATGGCCATACCGCACACTGCTATCAATTCGATTCGTCCCGATTACGCCGCGCATGAATTTCTGAAAGACATAAATGTCTTCGTTCGTACATCGTCCCGTAATCAACCCACCAATCGCATCAGGCCCGTACTTGGCTTTAATGTCTAACAATCGCCGCCCCACCAACTCCAAGGCCTCTTCCCATTGCACCGGTTGAAAATCGTCGCCTTTACGGATGAGAGGCGAGGTCAATCGATCAGGATGTTCACTCACATGGTATCCAAAATATCCGCGCGCGCAGAGATCCCCGTTATTGCGACCAGCCCCATGTGTTGAATTGATTTCGATGAGGGCATTGCCCTTGGTTTGGAAGGTAACCTGGCATCCATCACCACAATACCCACAGACCGAATCCGTCCGATTCAGCATCCAGGGACGAAATTCATACATCGAGAGTCGACTGGTAATGGCCCCCACCGGGCAAATCTGGATACACCCACCACAAAACTCGCAATCCAATTCATGGGCCCCAAAGGCCTTGATTTCCGTCAATGTGCCACGACCCACCGGCGCCAGTGCTTTCACATCCATCACCTGATCGCAATAGCGTACGCATCGCAAACACTGAATGCACCGGTTCATCTGCGTTTCAATGAGAGGACTAAAGTATTCTTTTTGAAAGACTCGCTTGAGTTCTTTGAAGGGACTAGTGGTCGCTGTATATTCGTGAGAAAAATCCTGCAGATCGCAACGCCCGCCTTGATCACACACCGGACAATCCAACGGATGATTGGCAAGGATAAAATCTAGCACAGATTTTCGAGCATCCTGCGCTTGAGTCGAAGATGATGATTTCACGACCATGCCTTCAGCCACAGGGGTACTACACGACGTCTGCAATCGAGGCATTTTCTCTATTTCGACGAGACACATACGACAATTGGCATCCGGCGACAGCTTGGGGTGATAACAAAAATGCGGAACCATGACTCCCACCTGACGGGCGGCTTCAATAATCAACGTGCCTTTGGACACGGTGGTCGTCCTGCCATCGATGGTCAAGGTCACCATTTCTGTTGTCGTTGCTTGAGCGGCCATTGTGTTGTGACTCAATGCGTCAATACTGGAATCTCTTTACTTCGAGGCCTCGTCGCTTCGGCTTCACGAATCAATTCTTCATACTCATGGCGAAAATATTTCAACGTGCTTTGGATTGGACCGACTTCCGCTTCTCCAAATGCACAAACCGTACGACCCGCGATGTTTATGCAAAGCTCATCCAACATTTCCAAATCACCTTGCCGTCCCTGCTTATTCCAAATTCGCTGAAGGATTTGTGCCAACCAGGAACTCCCTTCACGACAGGGCGTACATTTCCCACAGGATTCATGGTAAAAAAATTCCATCAACCGCAACGCCGCCCACACCATGCTGGTCCCTTCTTCCATAACGGTCACGCCACCAGACCCTAACATGGACCCCGCCATCGCCACAGCTTCGAAATCCATTTTGACATCCAAATGTTCAGGTGTCAGAAACGGCGCGGAGGCTCCGCCCGGAATAAAGGCTTTAAGCGGCTTATCCGAACGCATCCCTCCACCCACGTCATAAATGAATTCGCGGAAGGGGATACCCATAGGCACTTCATAATTGCCTGGACGCTTCACATGGCCGCTTAAACAAAAGATTCTGGTGCCGCAACTCTTTGGCGGAGAGCCAATACCGGCAAACCATTCGCCACCGCGATTAATGATATGCGGTATGTTCGCCATGGTTTCGACATTATTCACCACCGTCGGTTTTTGGTAGAGCCCGTGGGTAGCCGGAAATGGCGGTTTAAACCGCGGCATACCTCGCTTACCCTCCAACGATTCCAATAGAGCCGTTTCTTCGCCACAAATATAAGCGCCTGCTCCAGCATGGATATGAATCTTAATAGTCCGCCCACTTCCAAGCACGTTTTCACCCAAATATCCAGCAGCATTCGCTTCTTGAACAGCCTTCTCCAAAATTTTTGCGCCAAGCCGAAATTCGCCACGAATATACACATAAGCCGTCTCAGCACCAATCGCGAAGCAGGTAATCACCATGCCTTCCAACATTTGATGGGGATCACGCTCCATCAGTTGTCGATCTTTAAAGGTGCCTGGCTCGCTTTCGTCGGCGTTGCAACAGAGATATCTTGGGCCTGGATGATCTTTTGGAATAAAGCCCCATTTCACGCCTGCAGGAAATCCCGCGCCTCCCCGCCCGCGCAAGCCAGATTTTTTTACTTCTTCAATCACTTGATCCGGCTGCATGTCTTTCAAGACCTTACGAAGCGCTTGATAACCGCCAGCCTGCTCATAATCCGCCAACGACCCGGTGTAACCCGGCTGTTCCATATTCTTCAAAAGAATTTTTTCGTACTGCGCCATCTCAACATCCGAACCTATTTGCTTAGGATTTCGCCAAAGGCATGGGGAACATAAACGGCCCACTTTTTAGCGGACAATCTCCATCCCTCGCCAAGTCATCTAACACACGGCCAACTTTTTCTTCCGTTAACTGTTCGTAATAGTCATCATTGACTTGCATCATGGGGCCGGTACCACAAGACCCCAAACATTCCACCACACTAAGCGTGAAATTTTTATCTGAGGTCGTTTGCCCAGGTGAGATAGTGAGTTTTTTGGTAATCCACGTCACCACATCATCCGACCCGACTAACGCACACATGAGTGACTTACAGACTTGAAGATGAAACTTCCCGATCGGTTTGAGATTGAACATCGTATAAAACGTGACGGTCTCAAACACCTGAGCCGGCGTTAACTCCAAGACTCTCGCAATGTCCCGCATCGCTGGTTCGCTCACAAACCCCTCTTCACGCTGCGCCAAATTCAACAGCGGCAGCAGCGCCGACCGCTTCACCGGATAACGCGAAAGAATATCCTCAACTTCCCCTTTGAATTTCGTTAACAACATAAAAGTCCGTTCACACCCTTACTGAAATCTTCCATTTTTTATCTTTTCCTCTTCCATCTTATTTCTCACTTTTCACTCCTCACTTTTCACTTCCCTGCTATCGATCACATTCTCCCATCACGATGTCGTAGGTCCCAAAAATCGTGATAATATCAGAAATTAAATAGCCACGTGCCATAAAATCAAACGCTCCCATATGGATAAACGAAGGAGATCGAATTTTCAACCGATACGGTCGTGAACTCCCATCACTGATGAGAAAAAATCCCAGTTCGCCCTTGGGCACTTCCGTCCCGCAATAGGTTTCGCCTTTCGGCGGCTTAAACCCTTGGGTGAAAATAATGAAATGATGTATCAAACTTTGCATATCTCGCATGACTTCGGGTTTTGGCGGTGGAATCACTTGGGCATCTTCGGCCAGGATCTGCCCGTCAGGCAATTGATCCAAGCACTGCTCGACGATGCGGGCACTTTGCCACATTTCTTCCATCCGAACCCAGTATCGGTCATAGGTGTCACCGTCTTTGCCAAGCGGCACTTCCCATTCCACGCGATCATACACACCATACGGTTCAAGTTTACGAATATCATAGGCGACACCCGAACCACGCAGCACCGGCCCCGTCAGGCCAAAGTTGATCGCATCCTCTCCTGAAATCACGGCCACACCTTTGGTGCGGGCCACCCAAATGCGGTTTTTTTGGAGAAGCGTGTCATATTCTCGAATATGAGCGGGAAAAGTCTTCAAAAACTCCCGCAGCGTGGCAATAATTTCTGGCGTGAGATCGGCATCCACTCCGCCAATCCGATAATAGTTGAGGGTCAAGCGAGCCCCACAGAGTTTTTCAAAGAGATCCAACAAGACTTCCCGCTCGCGGAATGTCCAAAAAAATACGGTCATCGCACCAATGTCCAAGGCTTGCGTCCCTAACCAAAACAAATGGCCAACAATCCGTTGCACTTCGGCAATAATCGTTCGTACATATTCAGCCCGCTCGGGAACAGTCATCCCAATCAATTTTTCCACTGCCCGAACATAGGCATAGTTATTGGTCATAGCACACACATAATCCAAGCGATCGGTATGCGGAAGGATTTGCATATACGTCAGACCTTCAGCCAATTTCTCCACCCCTCGATGCAGATATCCCAAGTCCGGCGTGGCTTTACTGACGCGCTCACCATCCAGCTCCAACACCACCCGTAAGACCCCATGGGTGCTGGGATGCTGTGGCCCCATATTTAAGAGCATTTCCGTGGTTCGTTTTTTGTCCCCTGGTCGATCATCCGCCATAAATTGATGCCGCTGATCATCCGGCACTTCGGCCTCGGACCATTCGCCAACAGGCTCATCAAGTTTTGGCAGGAAATCAAATTGGCTGCGCCAACCGCGGCCTTCTGCAGGAAAATCTTTGCGCAACGGATGCCCTTCATCATAGTCATCAGGCATTAAGATCCGCCGTAAATCTGGATGGCCGATAAATCGAATACCCATCAGGTCATAGACTTCTCGCTCCAAAAAATTAGCGCCGCGCCAAATATCGCTGATCGTCGCAATTTCTGGTGACTCTTCCGACACTCGTGCTTTAATCCGAAGGCGCGTCCCGTGAGGCAAAGAAAGAAATTGATAAATCACTTCAAACCGTTCCAGATCTTCGGGATAATCAGCCGAGCAAATATCAGTGATATGGTCTAACGACAAAGCGGGATCATCATGCAGAAATTGTGCGACATGCCGCCATTGATCGGCTTTCACTTGTGCCCATAAATCACCGCGGACTGGATCCTGCTCTGCAGTAATCACGGCCTCGGGAAACTTGGCAATAATGGTTTCAAGAAACGGGTGCATACACCACACTTGTTGGGGATGGATGAAATTCAGGAAAGGAGCACCAAAACGAATGACAACCTATTTCACAAAATATTTTTCTTGTTGAATTTTCTCTTGTAATTTAATCAACCCATCCATGAGCGCTTCAGGTCTCGGAGGACAACCAGCGATATACACATCCACGGGCACAATCTGATCCACCCCCTGAACGACACTATAACTATTGTAATGATTGCCCGACGTCGCACAGGACCCCATGGAAATGACATACCGGGGTTCGGCCATTTGGTCATAAATTCGGCGAATCACCGGAGCCATCTTCCGGCAGACCGTACCGGCGACGATCATCAAATCCGATTGCCGTGGAGAGGCCCGAAATACCCCTGCCCCAAACCGATCGATGTCGTACTTCGACGAAACCGACGCAATCATTTCAATGGCACAACAAGCCAGACCAAAGGTCATCGGCCATAGAGCTGATTTCCGACACCAAGCGATGAAGTAATCCAAATTAGTCGTAACAATGTTGGGTTCAAGTTGTCGTTCTAAAAAGCTCATATTGTCCCATCCAAATGCTGGGCAGTTATTGTACTGCCTCCCCCCCGGTTACGCTAGGCCTAAAGACCTACAATCGATCAATCCCAGTCTAATGCACCTTTTTTCCAGGCATACCAATACCCGACTATTAAAATGGCTAGAAATAATCCCATCTCAAGGAGTCCAAGCAAACCAAGCTTCTTAAATACCACTGCCCACGGAAACAAGAAAACTACCTCGATATCAAAAATGACGAAGAGCATGGCGATGATGTAGTACCGCATGGGAAATTGTACCCTGGCATCCATAAACAAGGGGCTTCCACTCTCATACGGCAAAAGCTTTTCCCGGTAAGGTCGGCTGGGTCGGAGAAACCAGCCCGCGATAAACGAACCAAGCCCGAAGAGGGCCCCCAGCACCATAAAGATGATAATGGGGAGATAGTTAAACGGAACGGGTTCACTGCCCATTTGAATTCTCCATGCAGAATTTTATGTGAACTCTCATCGATAAACCCGCTTGATCTGTTTCCACATTCAGGTGATTAAAGGACATCGTCAAAAAAGGCACGATAGCGTAACCCTTGAAGGGGCACCGACTCAATCCCTTTTCGTTGAACCAAGACCTTAAACGTTGTGCCCATTCCATGGGGACGTAATAATTGAGTCAGGGCTTGAACATCTTTTGATTCTTGCTCCTGATCTTGCACCATCTCCTCGACTCCTAAACCCATGAGCCAATTGGCCAGCGTTGTAAACCCAACCGTATGTAATCCACAGAACTTTCCAGACTTGGCTAAAGCCGAAAAATTCACATGGGCCGTCATATCTTGTTCACCCACGCGAGTATAGGGATTGGTAGAGATAGAATGTTGGTAGTAACATAAGAACGTGCCGTCTTTCCGATCAGCCGCATAATAATCGCTCCCGGTATGACCGTAATCGACCGTGATCATCATGCCTCGATGGAAGACACGCGCCACGCGAGTCATCCACTGTTCGGCCGCTACATGGAGTTCTGAGACTTGTCCTTCATTCAGAACCACGCCATGTTGGTGAACATATTCATCTAATTTCGGAGAAGACAAGGAACTCACCCGTTCCACAAACTGCCCACCTTCATAATCCACAAATATTTCCTGAAGATGCTGGTTGTCGAAGCGGACACGATGAACGGGAAAGGCATCCACTAATTCATTGGAAAATATCACGCCAGTCACAGAGTCTCGATCAAGTTGCTCAACAGAAGACGTCCAGGTTAGTCGTCTATCTCCCCAGGTTTTCATAGCCTCTCGAATACGGGACTCTTGAAGGGATTGAAGATACGGACTCCGCTCTACGAGGTGGTAGTACAATCGGTTCAGGAAATCAGGGGCAACCGCCTGACAATGTTGAAGAAAATCGGTGGCAAAGGTCCCGTTCCCTCCGCCCATTTCGACGAAGGTAAAAGGATCCGGGCGACCTAACTGTGCATCAATTTCTAACACCTGACGCACCAGGGTTTTGGCAAGAATGGGTGATAATTCCGGCGCGGTATAAAAGTCGCCTTCCCAGCCAATACGTTCTCGGAAAGATGCTTCCTCTCCAACCATAGGCGTCATATAATACCCGTATTGATCGTCGTACAAGGCCAACTCCATAAAGCGGGCAAACGTCAAAGGCCCATTTAAAGAAATTTCCTCAATAATTTTCTGGATAAGCTTGGAATTACCTGTGAAATGTGAAGAGTCAGATAGCACGAATGGACTATAGTCACTCCTTCAATATACCCATGAAGAGTCGGTTACGATACCCACCTGATAAGTTCCAAGTCAAGCAAAATGCCTGACAAGAAAAAATGAAATGGCAATAAATTCAAACGGTTAGAAGACAAAATTCATTAATGCCCAAGCTCTTGTGGTAATACTATCAGGATCCAAAACAACAGCTGCCTGGGGCCCAATAAATATAACCAATTGAAAGCCGTACTCATCCCAGACCTTCCTTTATCTGGGTACTCACTAAAACGCTTCCGTCACTCCTGCTCGTTGTTGGCAGGAGTCTTTCTTCGAGTTCTATACACAAAAAGACGGTCGTTACCCTTCTGACTGAATCAAAAGAAAGTTCTGCCCTTCAGGACGCAACAAGCCGTCAGACCTCAGCCGCCAAGACAAAAACCACGGCAAAAGAAAATTTCAAAAAAAGGTTCCTGACACTTTTTATGCAGGCTCCTAGTGATTCACCACATCGAAGAGTTCAGAAGTCATAGAGTCTAGGATGTCATTCCATGGTTGATGTTTGGAATGCCGTCTAAGAAAAGTTTTCGAGTTTTTTGTGTTTTCTTCTCACCACACCGTATCGACATGCGGATAGCGGATGATCTTTTCATCCTTTGTGATGAGCAAGGCTCCCAAGGTAAGGGCAGTCGCAATTATAATGCGATCAGCTGGATCTTGATGGAGAGGGGGAAGGAGTTGTATCGACTTGAGGGCAATGTGGTTATCAATTGGCACGAAATTGATAAAAGGGAGGGATTCGGCATGAGCAATCCAATCCGTATAGTCCATCGTCAATTGTAAGCGTTCGCGTGTGGCAAGTTGCGCCACTTCCCACACGCTAATGGACGAGATATAAATGGTTTGTTTCGTCTTGCCTTCGTTGAGGAGTTTCTGAACCTTGGAAGAAAAGGAATAGCCTTCGCTCAACCACCATACCCACACATGGGTATCGAGGACAATCATGAAAGCGCATTCCAAGAAGCTTCTATAGGGCCTGTCGGATCTGTATATTTTACGACACTGCCACGAAGCGCTTTAAGCACCTCTGAAGGTTTCGGGGAGTATGGCAGAATTTTCAGGACTGGTCTTCCGTGATCGGTAATAATCAGCTCTTTGCGGGTCCGTTCAACATCTCTCAAGATCTCTAGAATCCGTGGTTTCAATTTTGATTTGGAAATGGTCATCTGATTCATTTTAGATCTTTCCCTTAAAGAGTTAATAAATAAAGAGACCATGGTCATATTACCATAGGCATTTTAAAAATTCCACTCAAGGCGTATGCCCAACCTGGAGGTCTCGTGGCTGCGGATAGCCGAGGCTCTGGATTCCTGCCTCCGCAGGAATGACCCCCAAAAAAAGCTTTATTCGCATTACCCCACCAAATTTACGATAGATCTACAAATGCAGGACAGCCTCCATTTTTTTAGGGTCAGACTCGAAATAAAATCCATTTCAAACCTGCCTTTGGTGCCAGAATAGGAAGTTATGCTCCGTGGCATTTTTTGTATTTTTTGCCGCTGCCACAGGGGCAGGGATCGTTACGGCCGATTTTTTCTTCCGTGCGGTGGATGGGTTGCTTCGGAGCCGAAGCAGTTTCTCCCCTGTTCAGACTCATTTGCTGGGGCCGAGGCGTTTCTATTTCGGCTTCCGGGCGTTCACCCCCCTCACCAATTGAAACTTAAAGAGCCGCTCTAAGGTATCGCCTTTGATGCGGCCCCATCATGCCGGCAAACATGTCGTACCCTTCACGTTTATATTCAGCGAGAGGATCTTTTTGACCGTACCCGCGCAGGCCAATCCCGTCTTTTAATTGATCCATCCCCCAGAGATGATCCTTCCAATGCTGATCGATCATCTGTAACAAAATGGTACGCTCGATATAATGGACCAAATCTTCACCAGCGCCTTGCTCCTGCACCAACGCCTGCACTTTATCGCGATAAGCCTGTTTGAGTTTCTCCGGGATATCTTCCTTCAACGCATCGCGGCCTAATTCTTTCAATTCGTCCACTTTCAGGGTATCCAAACCAAATTGCCCGTGAACGGATTCCGTCAACCCGTTAAAATCCCATTCTTCCGAATATTGCTCTTCAGGGCAGTAGGTCTCGACTAGGCCTTCACCAATCCCTTCGACCATGTCCAAAATTTCATCGGTGACATCCGTAGCCCTCAAGACATTTTGTCGATGTTTGTAAATCACCTCCCGTTGTTTATTCATCACATCGTCATATTCCAGAAGGTGTTTGCGGATTTCGAAGTTATGGCCTTCCACTTTCTTTTGAGCATTCTCAATCGACTTGGTCACCATCCGATGTTCAATCGGGACTCCTTCTTCCATTCCTAATTTGAGCATAAGATTGGACACCCGTTCGGAGGCAAAAATGCGCAGGAGATCGTCCTCTAACGATAGAAAAAATCGAGAGGACCCGGGATCGCCCTGCCGCCCTGACCGACCTCGCAGCTGATTATCGATTCGCCGGCTCTCATGGCGTTCTGTGCCCACAATATGCAAGCCTCCTGCAACCAAGACTTCTTCCTTATTCGACGCACAAGAGGCCTTGATTGTTTCGAAGGCTTTGGCCTGCTCTTCTTCACTCAACGCCTCGCCTCGATAGATGAATTGCTGCTTAAAGAGGGCCTCGGCATTGCCACCTAATACGATATCGGTACCTCGACCCGCCATATTGGTGGCAATGGTCACCGCACCCTTTTCTCCGGCTTGCGCAATGATTTCCGCTTCCTTTTCGTGGAACTTGGCATTCAACACATTGTGCTTCACACCCCGATGATTCAACAACGTAGAAAGCCGCTCGGATTTTTCAATGGAAATCGTGCCGATCAGCACCGGCTGACCCCGTTCAAAATGCTCTTTAATATCGTCCGCAATGGCCTCGAACTTCTCCTTTTCGGTCCGGTAGACCACGTCAGGATTGTCGAGCCGAATCATTGCCTGATTCGTCGGAATGACATTCACTTCCAAATTGTAGATCTTGGCAAACTCTGCGGCTTCGGTGTCGGCGGTCCCCGTCATGCCAGCTAGTTTTTTATACATCCGAAAATAATTCTGGAATGTCACCGATGCCAGCGTTTGATTTTCGTTGGCGATCTTCACGCCTTCTTTGGCTTCAACGGCTTGATGCAGCCCATCACTCCAACGACGACCTGGCATCATCCGCCCGGTAAACTCATCAACGATAATGACCTCACCGTCTTTCACCACATATTCCACATCCCGTTTATAGAGCGTGTGGGCTTGCAGCGCTTTCACGACATGATGCACCAGATTGAGGTGCTTCAAATCATAGAGATTATCCACACCCAATAACTTTTCGACCTTGACATTCCCCTCATCCGTCAACGCCACAGTTTTGGTCTTTTCTTCGATCGTGAAATCCTCTTCCCGCTTGAGTTTTGGAATAATGTGATCGACTTGGTAATACTGATCGGTGTTCTGTTCGGTCGGGCCGGAAATGATCAAGGGCGTTCGCGCTTCGTCGATGAGGATACTGTCGACTTCATCCACAATGGCATAATTGGGTTCTCGCTGGACCCCTTGCTCTGCATCGGTCACCACCAAATTATCCCGCAGATAATCAAAACCAAATTCATTATTTGTGCCATAGGTAATATCAGCGCCATACCCTTCTTGACGCGAACACGGACGGAGAAACTGCAGACGCTTATCAGGAGCATCGTAGGTGGGATCAAAGCGAAACGAGGCTTCGTGCTGAATAATTCCAACCGACAAGCCTAAACTGTGATAGAGCGGACCCATCCATTGAGCATCACGTTTGGCCAGATAATCATTGACAGTCACCAGATGCGCCCCTTTGCCCTCCAACGCATTGAGGTAAATGGGCAGCGTGGCCACCAGGGTTTTCCCTTCACCTGTCCGCATCTCGGCAATGCGGCCTTGATGCAAGACCATACCGCCCAGCAACTGGACATCGAAGTGACGCATCCCCAATTTTCGTTTGGACATTTCCCGACATACGGCAAACGCCTCAGGGAGAAGATCATCCAGGGTCTCCCCGGCTTCCAAACGTTTCTTAAACGTTTCGGTCTTCTCAGCCAACCCTTCATCGTCCAACGGTTGAAGCGAGGCTTCAAAGGCATTGGCCTGGTCAACTTGAGGCTTGAGCCGCTTCAGCTCTCGGTCGTTGTTACTGCCAAAAAGAATATTCAGAAGACGTACAAACATAGGACCATGTTACCTTGCGAGAGAAAATGGATTGAGGAAGACTCAATTCTTAGGAGGCTGCCCGAGATTAGGTTGAGCTACTGTTGTTGCGCCGGATTTGGCCAGATTTCCCGATCCTTTTCGTTAAATAGTCCCCACTATTCGCCTCAAACGATCGAAAAATCTCCCTCAAATCGACACAACCTCATGACGATCACTAATCTCAGACGGCCTCCTAGACAGGGATTTTAGGCTGGAAAGCTTTTTGCTCCCGTGAACTTCTCTAGTATACCGAAATATGGGTGAGAATCAACTCGGACAACACAACAATTTCAAGAAATCAGTGCAGAAACACACCAAGCAGAATGCCAATCTGAAGCTGAACGACTTGACAGGATATTGAACATTTTCATATGATTTTCGACCCATCTTCTTAATACATCGCTCCGATATTCCATTTAATTAATGATGCGATTCAAACAACCCATTGCCCTCTCGCTCGGCATCGTTCTCATGCTCACGCTGGGCTCGATGCCACTCAGTCTTGCCTCGCATTCCATTGATCACCACCACCATTCAGCGCAAACACACACCACCGGTATTTGTGCATGGATGTGCACTGCCGCGCAAACCATATCTACTGACTCTCAAATTCTCTCTCCAAGCTTTTCATTGCTGGAAATTATTCAACCTTCACCAATTTCTTCGATACTGGCTCCTCCTCAAGTCTTCCTCCCCGCCAGGGCTCCTCCAGGTCTGACCCTTTGTAACATTTGATCTTCCATCCCCAGCACTCAACCTCCCAGGCTTACTGCTAGCCGAAGGTTCATGTGTAGTGGGGTGTCACGGATATTCGAGTTTCCAACTTCGTCCAGTATCTTGGAATCTATTGGGTTTCCTGTATGCCAAAGGAGAACGTGTCATGAGAAAGAGAATCGGAAAGGCCACCCTCTGCATTACCATCGCCCTCGTTTGCCTGGGAATAGGGATTACTCCATCGTGGGGTATGGCCAGCCGACCGCCTCTTATTGGGAGTCCTGCTCCGGCATTCCAGCTCTCCAGTTTAGCGGGAGCGGAAGGTTCGCTTGACCAGTATCGAGGCAAAGTGGTTCTGCTAAATTTTTGGGCCACCTGGTGCCAACCCTGCACCAAAGAAATGCCGGCCATGCAGGCCGCCTATGACGCCCTACGGGATCAAGGGTTTGTGGTTCTCGCGATCAATGAATTAGAAGACATCCAAAAAGTTCGTGACCACATTCAGGAGCATCAACATACGTTTGCCGTTCTTCTCGACCCGGATAATCATGTGGCCAATCAATATGGTGTCGTTGGTCTTCCCGTGAGTATTTTTATTGACAAAACCGGGCATGTCAGAAAAATTGTGAAGGGTGGTCTGCTTACGGAACATTCTATTCTAGAAACCGTTCAACCATTACTCCAAGAAACGACGGTATCTCGAAAGTTTGCCCCGGTCCCGTGAAACGCCTATTTCTTCATAGCGCGACCATTGTTCTTGTCGCTTCCCTTTTAGGTGTGAATGCCTGGCTGCCCTTCCAGATGATGGGGCATTCCCATGCTCACGCCCACCATGATTCAGCCACCCATGCGACCCCCTTATGCACGCTCCTCTGCAGTGCCGGGCAAATGGCACAGATTGCAGATCCAACCCCTGTACTTACTCAAAGGTATTCCTACAACCTGAGATTACCAACATTCAATTCTTTTCTCGCTGTCAATGTGTCACCTCTCCTCGCCCGTGGCCCACCAGCTCTTTTGAAAACAATCCTCTTTTTCTAACTTGTACGTGCTCCTTGGGCTCTATACTCCTATTCTGTCTCCATGAGGGAAAGACGGAGGTAGGCCTGTTATGCATTGACGATGTTTGGAATCATTTACCCATATTAATAGGAATATTGTTCATGAAATATAGACTGTTCTTTACTCAACACATTCTACTAATCCTTCTTTT
>PVMK01124880.1_pt1 | contig 36397 bp, 37 predicted proteins | sample 1853481 | NCBI WGS metagenome assembly PVMK01 (sample SAMN08533507, study PRJNA380276) | Marine sediment metagenome, whole genome shotgun sequencing project. | reverse complement strand
GACAAAAAAGACAGTTTTCCTTCAGGCACGAGATAGGTCCGTCCCCAAGGGTCTTCGAGAGGACGGACCCGTGGTTGGCCCTATTTGGCTTTCTTGACCCAAGAAGGCAGGACAATATTACCTTCTGCCAGACTCCCTGGATATACTATCTTTCTCTTGCCGTCTTCCGTCCACTGGAAAAAACATGCCACCGCTGTCTTATTCGGGTCGGTGCCATAGATTACCTGATGGCCCTTGTCGAACTTGATCCTGCCCATAACACCCTTCTTGTCCGTCTTCTCCACTTCGGCTACGATCTTGTCTGCGTCTAATGAACCGGCCCTCTCAATGGCCTCCTTCAGGATATAAACAGACTCGTAGGAAGGCGCGGGGCCATGTCCCGACTCAATCCCTTTACCGTACTTCTTTTTATATGCGTCATAAAAGGCCTTGGCTGGCGGGTATTTTGCTGACGGGATGTTTCCTATCTCAAAGATAGCGTTCATAAGACCACCGATTTTTCCATTAAAGGTCTTCCAGGCCGCCTGCCCGGCCATGGGAGATATAAAGCCGGCGATCAGAGCCGGGACCTTAATACTTTTCCACTGTTTGACTAATACTCCGCTCTGAGGCATATCAAAGCAGGTAAACAGGACGTTGGCCCCCTTTCCCTTTGCCTTCATCAGCCCAGAGGAAAAATCGGACGAACCTGTGGGATACTGGTCGTGGCCCAGAATCTCCCATCCGGCCTTGGGAAAATACTTCTTGGCCATGAAGCCGGCCGTGCCGCGGGCCCATGCAATATCCTGATTCATCAGGTAGACCTTGTTAAAACCGAACTCATTCTTCAGGGTGCCCATGGTCCCCCCTAAGAGTTTTACCCAATAGATCACATTCAGGGAAACCCTGAAGATATACTTATATTTCTCTGGATTTTTCTTGATTTTTGCCTCTGTTCCTGGGCTCATGGCAATGGTCCCGAGGAGGGGGACCTTATATTTTGCTATGATATCCATCCCGGCCAATAAGGCCTCAGATCGGAAGGGCCCCACCAGGAGGGCTGTGGGCTTTTTCTCTAATATGATCTTCTCTAACCCTAAGAGTGCTTCCGGGACGGGCACCCCTGCTGCTGCATCCCGCAGGTCTATGGATTCAATTTTGAAAGGCCTTTTTGAAGATCCAACTTGGACGCCCCCTGCGGCGTTTATCTCGTCTACAGCCATTTGAACGGCCTTCAGTGACTCCTTACCCTCCAGGAATCCTAAAGAGGTAGGCACACCAACAACAATGGGCTCGGCAGCCGATACCAAAGGAGTTAATACAAGCCAGACACACGAAAAGACCAGCACAAAGGATAATAAAAGAAAGCTTTTTTTCATGGTTCCCTCCTCGTAAATTAAATGGTTGTTACTATCTCCGAAGGACCCTATGTCCTACATTTCTCACGCAAAGCCGCAAAGCCCGCAACAAACAAGAAAACTTTAGTGACTTCGCGCCGTTGAGTAAGTTTCCTATCCTTTAGATTTGTCTGAGTTTCGCGGACGACGCCCGTTTCACGCTTCACTCAAGCGGCTGATCTGAACAATAAATTCTTCCAGATCATCAAGGTCAGGGCCGGTGATAATTTCGTACATACGAGCGTAATCTATCTCCCAATACCGATGAACAAGCAGATTTCGAAACCGGGCCATCTTGGCCAACCGCAAAGAGAGTTCCCGGTCAATCAGATCGTGATCGCAGAGGAGTTGAAAACAGCCCGCATATTCTTCCGGAACTTCCTTAAGAACCTTTGCAGCAACATGGAGACAGGTATCGATGGCCGCTTCGGTAGCCACAATCAGTCGGAAACTGGCAATGTCCTGCTTGTCTCTCTCTCTTAAAAACTCATCCAAAGAGATATCCCCAAAGAGCCTCAGTCTCTCCACCGAGTCCCTGATATCCCTGAATTTGGCGTACAGCTTATCAATATTGAGCAATTTCATGTCATGGCCTCTATCATATACCTGTGCCTAACGGGGGCCATGTCCAGATAACCCCGTGCAACACGGACCATGAATTCCGTCAGCGAACCTTCATCTCGTACAAACAGGATCTGACCCCTTATCACATGATAACAGAAGGAGAGAGGCGCCTTGTTGATCACCTTAAGTTCAACCACGCAAAGGTAATTAAGCGCCTCTTCAATTTGTTGACAAAGCCGGGCCTCATAATCCCAGAAATCAGCGGAGTCCATGCCTCTGACAAAGATGCCCAGATCAATATCCCGGAAGAAGGAACCATCAAGGAAAGAGCCGTGAAGAAACGCAAACACAATTTCCGGTTGTCCCCTAACGACTGCCGTGATCTCCTTTAGGATTTCACGCTGCTGTTCTTCCCTCAGCATATGTTTTCTTACCCGCTCCACGCTTTCATACACGCCTAAAAACTCAGATTCCGAGTCTTTCCCGCTTACAAGCTTTTTGGTATTTTCCCCGTATCATTTCAATTCTGCCAATCTTGAGACTTCCTGTATCTACATCGAATTTATAACATACCCCAGACAAAATTAAAGATCAACTTGTCTTTTGGCATATAAAGGCCTGTTCCATAAAAAAACCCCCTTCCTAATTAAAGCTAAGGAAGGGGGGTTCCTGTTCAACAGAGCCCTAACATGAATAAGGCCCTTGGCTGACTTTTATTGTTTAGAATGTGATCTGGAACTGAACACCGTAAATACTGTACTTTCCGAAATCAGTACTGGTCTGTCCGCTCCACTTGCCACTACCATCATCATACCACATGCACTCAGGTCTGATACTGAAACCCTTTGCAAGCTGGATCGGGACACTGAAACCTATCATTGAGGTCTTGACCTCAACATCATCATTGGTCCCCAGCGCGACATTCTTGGATTTCATCTGCCCGTAAATGATGTGGGGTGTAACGGGTCCAAACTTATATGAAAGGTCAAGCCAGAAAGAGTACGTGTCTGAATTATTAATCTTGTTGTTGGCATCAACTACGGCAGCAGTTATGGGTGTAGATCCGGCAGTACCACCGATATCCCAATTCGCCGCGGGGCTATTACCGGCAAGACCACGCAAATTGGCCCAGTTCTGGCCAATATTTCCTTCAAGAGCGATGCCAAACGGGCCAAAACCCGCCTTGGCGCCTAAGGAACCTATATAGGAAGTAATGTTGTTGTCAATGGGGGCGCCTTGGAACGTGGCATCATCGTAAGATTTACGCTGGTATGCAAAACTCGGGTACACAGCTACCGACCCAAAGCGAAGGGGAAGACCTATATCTATCCTGGGAATGAGGGTGTTGCTCGTACCAGATGTCGCCGGGTGCAAATTACTAGTTGTATCCAGCACGCCGTTGGGGTCCACCAGGGCAATGGCAAGACTTACGACCTTGCCGAATTTAAAGGTACCTCTCACCTGGGCAAAACGGCCGGCATAGAAATCACCGTAACCGACGCCAATGATGTTGACAGAACCTGACCTTGTACCTAATAACTGATTCGGGTTCAGGGGTGAAAAGGGTGTGGTGCTCTTACCAGCCAGGAGCTGGAAATTAGGGTTGAGATCCCACCAGCCATAGGCGTGCCTGAGGGTGACACCGTTGTCCGACTGGCCTTCGATGGAACCGCCTGTCTGGCCGATTCCGAACTCGATATACATCCCCACATTGTCTTCATTGGTCCACCTGCCGTACATACGGGTGATGCTGGGGAGCTGAATAGCCGTGTTACTAAAAGAAAGTGAGCCATCGCCCTGCCCATATCTTACCGCATTTTGCTTATCCCTGTTAAGATAGTAGAAATCGGTAAAAATAATACCGCCGATTTTAACCTTTGCCATGGCAGGCATGGTAAAAACAACAAGCAGCAGAACTGCCATACCAATCACAAATAATTTCTTCATTACTCTCTCCTCCTACGAAATTGTTTTTGGTTTCACTTCTTGCACTCAAACTCAATAAACTCTTAAAATAAAAAATCTATAAGATTTATCGCCTCCCTTCCATAAATTAAGATGTTTTTAATTTGAAAATCACACAATATCCCTAAAACTTTACACAAATCTCATGACCTTACGTCTATTGGACGGTAACACTTTTAGCCTTTCTGAGGGTTTTAGCAAGTTATAAGAGAAATGTCAAGCATTTTCTGACTGTATGCCCATTTTCCCCATACCCCGCCAAAGATGCGGAAAATATTCTTGCATTCGCACGGCTCGGGATATTTTCTATACTAATCTCGGCCAAAAGTCAAGGATAAACCTGATTGACCCAGGGAAACTTCCAAGTCGATGCTAAATCGTTAGTATTAGTTATTTCTGGGACCTTAATCCCGCCCCGGCGGGACGAAATCCGAATATCGAAACTCGAAACAATATCTAATTTCGAATATCAAATGATCAAAACATTCCAAATATTTACCCAGCATCTGCGAGGCTCATCACGTTTAGAATTTTGGATTGACCGTCTTGACACACCATGGCTTTATGGGTATGTTGTATGAAATTCATCATTACGGGAAGGTTTATTGACGTATGGCTTACAGGGCCCTGCCGCTCACGGCTGCGCTTTGTGGTTTTGGTAATTACAATAAACAATGTAAGGAGAAATTTCATGAAAGTTTTAGTAAGTGATCCGTTATCCGATGTAGGGGTAGAAATTTTCCAGGAAACACCTGGGATCGATGTAGATGTCAATACCGGTCTTACCCCTGAAGAGTTGAAAGGGATAATAGGTCTTTACGACGGCCTCGTCATCCGAAGCGCCACGAGAGTCACTCCCGACATCCTCGAAGCGGCCGATCGCCTGAAGGTCATCGGGCGGGCCGGAATCGGCCTGGATAACGTAGATATACCTGCAGCAAGCCAGCGTGGAATCGTGGTCATGAACACGCCTGACGGGAACACCATCACCACTGCCGAGCATACCATCGCCATGATCATGGCCCTGTCGAGAAATATCCCCCAGGCAACGGCGTCACTCAAGGATGGCAAATGGGAAAAGAAGAAGCTCAAGGGCCAGGAGCTTTTCAACAAGACACTGGGGCTTATCGGTGTGGGACATATCGGGCAAATCGTAGCTGACAGGGCAAAGGGGATGAAGATGAAGGTCATTGTCTATGACCCCTATATCAAACCGCAGAGTATTGAAAAACTCGACCTTGAGCCTGTTTCCCTCGACACACTCTTGGACCGCGCTGACTATATCACCATCCACACGCCCAAGACAGAAGAGACAAACAACATGGTCAATAAAGAGATCATTTCAAAAATGAAAAAAGGCGCAATGCTGATCAACTGTGCACGGGGAGGGATTGTAAATGAGAATGATGTATATGAGGCCTTGAAATCAGGCCATCTCGGAGGAGCGGCCTTTGACGTATTCGTGACCGAGCCCCCCGGAAAAACCAGTCTGATGGAGTTGCCGAATTTCATTTGCACCCCTCATCTCGGAGCATCCACCAAAGAGGCCCAGGATAACGTGGCTAAAGATGTCGCCGAACAGATCATTGCATACCTCCTTCATGGAACAGTGAAAAACGCCGTCAATGTCCCCAGTATCAGCACAGAGTTGATGACGGTCCTGAGGCCCTATGTAACCCTCCTCGAAAGAATGGGTTCACTTCAGGCTCAACTGACTGACAGCGCTTTGACAGAGGTAGAGGTTTTGTATGCGGGCGCCGTAACCGAACATGATGTCTCTCCGCTGACCACCGCCATGCTCAAAGGGCTTTTGACGCCTATCCTTAAATATGATGTAAACTTTGTAAACGCCCCCTATATTGCCGCTGACAGGGGTATAGAAGTGGTAGAATCAAAGAGAACTGCAGCAGAAGATTTTGCCAGCCTTGTCAAGCTCACAGTAAAGAGCTTGGAAGGTGAAAATATCGTATCCGGCACTATCTTTGGCAAGAATCGGCCCAGAATTTTACGAATCAACGACTTTTATCTCGAGGCGATTCCCGAGGGACATATTTTGCTGATCCGAAATAAAAACACCCCGGGCGTGATAGGCCGGATTGCCTCGGCCCTGGCCGGACACGAGATTAACATAGGCCGCATGCAGGTGGGAGAAGAAGCGGAGAAAAACCAGAATGTGGTTCTCATAACAACCGGATCCACTGTCAGCGATCGTTTGACGATAAGGGAGACCTCAAAGAAAAGGACGTCGCAGAGGAAAAAGGCGCCGCAGAGGAAAAGGTAAAGGAAGAACCAAAAGAAGAACCAAAAGAAGAGCCAAAAAAAACGGAGGCCGAGACGCCTCCCCTGCCAGAGATCAACTTCTCCTCCCTGATTCTAAGCCTGAGTTCTACGGCCTTCCTTCATTTCGGGGAAATCCCTGATCCCGGGACAGGCGAAAAGAAGAAGGACCTGGCCCTGGCCAAACATGCCATCGATACCGTTGCCATGCTTAAGGAAAAGACCGAGGGAAACCTCACTGATGAAGAGAAACAATTTATTGAAAATATCCTGACCGACCTGAGATGGCATTTTGTAAAGGCCAAGTAGCAGTAATAGGACGCAGATAAATGCGGATATTCAGGATTAAGATTGATAGTCTCGTAAAAAGGCTCTACGGCCGTCACTCCCGCGAACGCGGGAGTCCAGTCCCGCCGCGGCGGGATGATTTCCCTGGATTCCCACTTTCGCGGGAATGACAATAACGGATGCTTTCTGACTTTTTACGAGTTCATAAAGATTCAATCATCAACCCATGGGAGCAACTCTTCATGAACTTTACTCGATCCGGCGCCACATATCGCAAACTCTGTCTCATGACATGGGCGCTATTTTGTATATTTGCCGGGTTTGTCGTTGCTACACTTGTCGATCCGGGCTCAGCGCCAATGGCCCAGACAAGCCCTCTTTTACCTGGCGCCCCAGGATCTTTTTCCGGACTGGTCAAAAAAGCGAGACCATCTGTGGTCAACATCAGCACCGTAATGACCGTGAAAGGGCAAATGACCCACCCATTTACCTTTAAAGGCCCCTCCGGGCCAAATGATCCTCTAAGAGACTTTTTTGATCGGTTCTTCGGGGACCAGATGCCCAAGGGCTTCAAGCAGAGAAATCTCGGATCTGGATTTATCATTGATGAAGATGGTTTCATTCTGACCAATAATCATGTTGTGGAGAAGGCTGACGAAATAAACGTAAAACTGGCGGGCGGGGAGAGCTTCAGTGCAAAGATCATAGGCCGTGATCCCAAGACCGATCTGGCCCTTATCCGTATAGAAACAGATCATATCCTTAAACCGCTCCCCATGGGCGACTCCGACAAACTTGAAGTAGGCGATTGGGTCATTGCCATGGGAAACCCCTTTGGTCTTGATAACACGGTAACAGCTGGCATAGTCAGCGCCAAGTACAGACATATCGGAGCCGGGCCATACGAGAATTTCATCCAGACCGATGCCTCCATTAATCCGGGAAACAGCGGGGGACCTCTCCTGAACAGTGCTGGTGAAGTAATTGGAATCAATACTGCTATTTTCTCCCGTACCGGAGGAAGTATCGGAATCGGGTTTGCTATCCCTATTAATATGGCCAAACAGATCATAGCCCAGCTCAAAGAGGGGAAGGTCGTCAGGGGCTGGTTAGGTGTTATGATCCAGAAAATTACCCCCGACCTGCAAACGAAACTCAATCTGAAAGACGCAAATGGGGCCCTGGTAGCTGACGTCACATCTGAGGGACCCGCTGAAAAAGCCGGAATCAAACGTGGGGACGTTATCGTCTCCTTTAATGGGGAAAAAATCAATGAAATGAAAGATTTGCCCTATATCGTAGCCTCCACGCCCATAGGAGCGACAGTACCCGTCGTGGCAATCAGGAAGGGCCAAAGCCGGGTCTTTGAGGTAGAGATAGGGGAGCTGAAGGAGGAAGAAAAGGGCTTTGAAGATAGCAGCGCAAAACAACGATTTGGAATGAAAGTAGAAAAAATCACCCCACAGTTGACAAAAGAGCTCGGTCTGTCGGAAACGACTGGTATCCTGATAACGCAAGTTGACAACAATTCGCCTGCCGCAGAAGCCGGCCTGAAGCCGGGAGATATCATCCTTGAGATCGATCAGACCCCAGCCAGGAATCTCGACGACTTCCTTGAAAAAACTAAGAACTACCATAAGGGCGACACTATTCTCTTCCTTCTCAAACGAGGAAATTCCACCCTGTATCTTACACTGAATATTGACTAATTAATTGATGGTCCCGAAAGAAGTCTCCAGGGACGTCACTCCCGCGAACGCGGGAATGACAAGAATGGGTCAGTGCCTTTTTACGGGCAATTGCAAATTCAGGGATTGAGGCATTAGTCCCTACATCTCCTTAACATGCTATGGAAACAGAGCCTTCACCCCAATCATCAATCATCAATCATCCCCGCCTTCACTCTGACAAGGGCGGGATTTCCGCTCCGCTCCAACAATCATCAATCCACTGGGCTCCTGCCAAGCTCAATATCCGACTGAAAATCACTGGCCGCAGACCCGATGGATACCACAATCTAATCTCCATCATGGTGCCTGTAAGCCTTTATGACCGGATTGAACTCCAAATAACTTCTCGCAAACTAATCACCATATCATGTGATGGGTTTTCAGCCCCCGCGGACAAAGAAAACCTTGCATGCCGGGCAGCACAGACCTTTTTTGCTCACACCGGGATTGAGCACGGACTTTCAATAAAACTAACAAAAAATATCCCGGTTGCAGCCGGTCTCGGCGGTGGCAGCAGCGATGCAGCCTGTGTGCTCAAGGCCTTAAACCAAATATTGTCATACCCGCTTTCGGCAAGAGAGTTAGCCGAATTAGCCCTTGCCCTTGGAGCAGATGTCCCGTTCTTTCTGACCGGGAAACCCTGCATAGTTAGGGGGATTGGTGAAATCTTAGACCCGATTGAAAAATGGCCGGAATTATGGTATATTATCGTAACACCGCCAATCAGGGTTTCCACCGCCTGGGTCTATGGCAACCTTAATTGGTCTCCATTAGAGAGCACAGGGGAATTAGAGTTGACAAAGGATGAATATCAGTTTATAATTGCTAATTTAAAGAAAAAAGCCCTTGTGATTGGTCGCATTCTGGAAAATGATTTAGAGAGAGTGACCGCTTCCCATTTCCCTGCCATAGAGGATATAAAGAAGGCTTTAATGGATTCAGGGGCTAATGGGGTATTGATGTCAGGAAGCGGGCCGAGTGTGTTCGGGATTTTTGAATCAAAAGATCAAGCCCGCCAGGCAAAACCAGATTTGATCTCCCTTGATATCGGAGATATTTTTTTGGCAGAGGGCCTTACCTGATTCCCGATCTGACGCTGACCTCTGACCGTTGTACTGGGGTGTCGTCAAGTGGTAAGACACGGGCTTTTGGAGCCCGCATTCGGAGGTTCGAATCCTCCCACCCCAGCCAAAGGGTAAGTGCCTAAAGTTGATGTTTGTTTTTTATTCGATGTTGGACGTTCGATGTTCGATGTTGGACGTTCATCTTTTTCTACCACTAATTTTCCGGGTATTGTATTTTTAGAGGATTAAGTTTGGATCAGGAGATAAAACTTTTCGGTGGCAACTCAAATCCCGCCTTGACCCTTGAGGTATGTGAATACCTTGGAATCAAACCGGGCAAGATCCTGGCTGAAACCTTTAGCGACGGAGAGACTCAGGTCGAAATTGGGGAAAACATAAGAGGGCGGGACGTATTTATAGTTCAATCCACTTCCACCCCTGTCAATGACAATCTTATGCAGCTTTTGATCATAATGGATGCCATGAGAAGGGCCTCTGCCGAACGAATCACCGCAGTGATCCCCTATTACGGTTATAGCCGGCAGGACCGAAAGGTAAAACCGAGGGCCCCGATCAGTGCCAAACTTGTTGCCGATCTGATCACGGTGGCAGGCGCGAACAGGGTTGTGTCAATGGATCTGCATGCTGGACAGATCCAGGGCTACTTTAACATCCCGGTTGACAACATATTTGCCGCCCCGATCTTGCTCAAATATATACAAGACAACCTTCAAGATGAACTGGTTATTGTTTCGCCGGATGCCGGCGGTGTAGAACGGGCCCGTGCCTTTGCCAAGCGCCTTTCCGCATCTTTGGCCATCATAGATAAGAGACGCGAAGGCCCTAATATCGCTGAGGCAATGAACATCATCGGCGAAGTAAAGGGCAAGACCGCTATCATCTTAGATGATATGGTTGACACCGCAGGGACATTGACCCAGGGCGCGGTTGCACTCAAAGAAAGAGGCGCAAATAAGGTCCATGCCTGCTGCACCCATGCAATTCTGTCAGGGCCGGCCATTGAAAGAATCGAGGCCTCACCCATTAATAACTTAGTCATAACCAATACCATCCCCTTAAATGACAAAACCAGGAAGTGCCGCAAGATCGTTGTTCTGTCAATAGCAGAACTCTTGGGGGAAACTATAAAGAGAAGTCACAGCTCTCATTCAGTGAGCACTTTATTTGTATAGATTTTGAAAACGCCTGGAGGAAGCAGGCGTTTTTCATTTGTGAAAAATTTTATTAACACCGGAGGGACCAAATGCGTCAATTACCACTCGCTGCCCATATTAGAGAAACTACAGGAAAAGGGCCAGCCAGAAAATTAAGAGAAAACAATCAGTTGCCAGCGATTTTTTATGGTCCTGGAACTGAGTCGATTATGTTGACCGTAGATTACCCTGAACTTACGCGTATTACAAAACAGGGAAAAGGCGAAAACATCATTCTCGATCTTCAAATCAAATCAGACCACGGGGAAGAAACCAGGAAGGCAATGCTTAAAGATCTCATGGTCGATCCTGTTAACGGCGTCTATCTTCATGCCGACTTCTACGAAATCTCCATGGACAAAGAAATTACCGTGGACATCCCCGTCACCATTGTTAATACCCCGTTAGGTGTAACAGAGGAGGGTGGTTTTCTACAGCACATCAGAAGAGAGATTACCGTCTCATGTCTCCCTGACAGCTTGATAGACTCTTTTGATATCGATGTGTCTGAAATGAACGTAGGAGACACGGTACATATTCGAGATATCGAGTTTCCAGAAGGGATCATCTGTTCAGAGGAAGGCCATCTAACAGTTGTCGTGGTTTCCGCACCTGGCGGAGGAATGGAAGAAGAGGAAGAAGAGCTTGAAGAAGGACTCGAGGAAGAAACGGCGGACTCGGAAGAGGAAACTGCCGAAGAATCAAAGGAAGAAAAGAAAGGGGGTGAACAGTAACATAAAGATTTGCGCTTGATTGTGGGACTCGGCAATCCCGGACCGGGATATGAAAATTCAAGACATAACATAGGCTTCAGGGTTATCGACCTGTGGTGCAGGGATCTGGGGCTGGTTCTGAAAAAACGCCAGTTCCGATCAAAAAACATCCGGGCGGAATTCCAGGGAAATAATATCATACTTCTTTGCCCCCTGACCTTTATGAACCTGAGCGGTGAAGCGGTCAGGGCCTGTGCTGACTATTATGCCCTGGAGATCGGCACAATTTTGGTCATCCATGACGATCTGGACCTCCCCCTGGGGAGAATCAAAGTCGTCAAAGATGGTGGGGCCGGAGGGCATAAAGGTGTGGCATCCATCACCGACCACCTGGAAAGCAATCGATTTTCCCGTGTTAAAGTAGGCATCGGACGTCCGCGCTACGGAGAAACCGTAGAGGATTATGTCCTATCTCCCTTTTATACCGATGAAAAGGGGCTTGCACAAAAAGCCATGGAGATGGCTGTTAACGCATGTGAACTATTTGTTTTAGAAGGGGTTGAATCGGCAATGAATCAAATCAATTGCCAGGATTTAGTCAATAAGGAGGAAAAAAACTGATGCAGGGATTAACCGTTTATGCTCCCTTCTTAGGGATCTTCAGTCTTATCATCGCTTTTCTGATATATACTTATGTCAAGAAACAACCGAATGGCACTCCTCTGATGCAGGAACTTGAGGATGCAATTCATAAAGGCGCTATGGCCTTTTTGAAGAGAGAGTATTCTGTTCTCATTATCTTTATTGCCATTGTGTTTGTCCTTTTGGGTTGGGGAATTGCGTGGAAAACCGCTATTGCCTTTGTGACAGGTGCACTTTTATCCATGGTCGCCGGGTTTTCAGGCATGACAGCAGCCACCCGGGGCAACTCCAGGACCGCAGAGGCTGCCAATAAATCCGGGCAGGCAAAGGCCCTCAACATCTCTTACTTTTCCGGTTCTGTCATGGGTCTCGCTGTTGCGGGCCTTGGACTCATCGGATTAGGGTTCTGGTTCTGGGCCTATGGGGGAAGCCCTGACACGGCCCAGTATATCAACGGTTTTGCCATGGGCGCCAGTTCCATTGCCCTGTTTGCTCGTGTCGGCGGCGGTATCTTTACCAAGGCCGCGGACGTAGGGGCTGACCTGGTAGGTAAAGTGGAAGCAGGCATTCCCGAAGACGACCCGCGCAACCCGGGCGTTATTGCCGACAATGTGGGTGATAATGTGGGTGATATTGCCGGGATGGGCGCTGACATTTTTGAGTCCTTTGTCGGTTCCGTGATTGCCACCATAGCCATTGCGGCGACACTGACCATCAATACACCAGAAACCCTTGCGGCGTTCGTCAAAGAATTCCCTGTTCTGGAGGGTCTATCCGTGACGGCCATTAAACTGAAATATATGGCCATGCCTATTTTAGTTATCATGGTGGGATTACTCAGCTCGTTTGTGGGTGTCTTTTCCATCAAGATCTTCCAGAAAGGGAATCCCGCGGGGGCCCTGAGATACACAACCTTTGTGGCTGCGATCATCTTTGTGGGTCTTACTATACTTATTACCAAGTCTCTCGGTATGCCTATGGGCGCCTTCTGGGCAGTATTTTCCGGCCTGCTTTGCGGTATTGCCATCGGTCTCCTTGCCGAATATTACACATCCGGCCCTCCGGTCAGACGTATTGCCGAGCAGACCAAGACCGGTGCGGCAACCGTTATCATTGCAGGCCTGGCCGTCGGTATGCAGTCCACCTGGCTTCCGATTCTCGGTATTTGCGTGGCCACTTTTGTCGGATATACTACCGCAGGGATTTACGGCATAGGCCTTTCCGCCGTTGGCATGTTGGCAACGGTAGGCGCAACTATGACCGTGGATGCCTATGGCCCTATCGCTGACAATGCGGGCGGTATCTCTGAGATGGCAGGTCTTGGCCCTGAGACCAGGAAGATCACCGACGGCCTCGACGCCCTTGGCAACACGACCGCTGCCATCGGAAAAGGGTTTGCCATCGGTTCCGCGGCCCTTACCGCCTTGGCCCTTTTTGTGGCCTACACACAGGCAGCCAATCTCGGCGCCGTTCTGATCGACAACCCGATGGTAATTATCGGGATGTTTATCGGCGGCATGGTCCCAATGACATGCGCGGCCCTTACCATGACCTCGGTCGGTAAGGCGGCCTTCGCCATCGTGGAAGAGATCCGTCGCCAGTTCAGGGAAATCCCCGGGCTGTTAGAAGGAAAAGAGGGCGTCAAGCCCGATTCCACGACCTGCGTAGCGATTGCGACGAACTCGGCCCTGAAAGAGATGGTGGCTCCCGCCCTCGTGGCTATTCTGACCCCTGTTGCCGTCGGCTTCCTCTTAGGCAAAGAGACCTTAGGCGGTATGCTCTTGGGCTCCGTGGTTATGGGGGCGTTCTTGGCCCTGTTCATGGCCAATGGCGGCGGTGCCTGGGACAACGCGAAAAAGTGGATCGAAGAGGGGAACTTAGGCGGAAAAGGTTCTGATAACCACAAGGCCGCCGTGGTGGGCGATACGGTTGGTGATCCGTTTAAAGACACCTCCGGTCCTGCCATGAACATCCTGATCAAGCTGATGGCCGTGGTTTCTCTGGTCATTGCACCGATCTTGCCGGCAGTCGGTTTATTTTTAAGATTTTAAGATAGGAATTTGATATAAAAGAAAAATCGGTACAGTCAAAAAAGCTAATGGCTGATAGCTCATAGGACAGCAACTATGAGCTACAGGCCATTAGCCTTGACTATGGAGGTATATATGTTTCAGGTAGGTCATTTAGCCGTTTATCCTGCCCATGGCGTCGGCATAATCGAAAAGATAGAAAGCCAGGAAATCTCCGGCTGCAAGCAGGATTTTTATGTTATGCGCATTCTCGATAATAATATGATTATCATGATTCCTACCAGTAATGTGGACAACGTAGGTTTGAGGGAGATCATCCCCAAAACAGAACTCCCAAAGCTTTTCACGATTCTGAAAAAGAGAGATGTCATCCTTAATAATCAGACCTGGAATCGGCGTTACAGAGATTATATGGACAAGATTAAAACCGGGTCCATCTTCGAGGTAGCCGAAGTGTACCGTGATTTGTTGATTCTAAGACTGGAAAAAGAGCTTTCTTTTGGTGAAAGAAAGATGCTGGATACCGCAAGGACTCTTCTCGTAAAAGAGATATCTCTTGCCAAAGATATTAAAGAATCACAGGTAGAAAAGGATTTGGATAAAATATTTTCCTAATTAGTTATACTGATCAATCGCGCCTCCGTCGGGCCTTAACCACTCTACTATTTTACGATCTCTGCAATAGTCAACATCTTGTCAGTAACCCAAGAAACAGCTAACACTTTTCTCTATGACATTCCTGAGACCGCTCAAGGTACCCGGTTTGATGTTTTTCTTTGCAACAGCCGCGTCGATCTGTCTCGAGCAAGGTTACAGGCCTTAATAAGGGATGGGCACGCTAAGGTAAACGATCGCCCTTCAAAGCCAAGCTACAAATTGAAGGCAGGGGATAGGGTTTCTCTCACAATCCCGCCCCCAACCCTTCCGGATCTTACACCCGACGAGGTGGAGTTCCAGATTATCCATGAAGATTCTTCCCTAATTGTTTTATCGAAACCTGCAGGGATTGTTGTTCACCCGGGCCCCGGGCATTCAACCGGGACCCTTGTCCACGGTCTTCTTAAACATTGCAAGGACCTGTCCGGGATCGGGGGAACCCTGAGACCAGGCATTGTACATCGGCTCGATAAAGATACCTCCGGGCTCATGGTTGCGGCAAAAAATGACCTGACCCACGCATCTCTCGCTCAACAATTCAAATCCGGATCGGTTAAAAAGAAATACCTCGCTCTCGTACATGGACAAATCAAAGGTGAGGAAGGGAAGATTGATCTCCCTATTGCTCGACATCCTTCAAGGCGAAAAGAGATGGCGGTCGTATTCTCCGGGGGACGGGAGGCCTTAACATGGTGGCAAAAATTGGCAGAATTTCAAACGGGCTTTTCACTCCTCTCTGTTTCCATCAAAACAGGGCGTACCCATCAGATCCGCGTTCACCTATCACACATGGGTCATCCTGTTGCAGGAGATCCTGTCTATGGATATGGGCCTAACTGGTGGAAAAGGCGCTTCCCCCAGAAAAACGGCCCCATGCTCAACCTGAAAAGACAAATGCTTCACTCCAAGCGTTTAGGGTTTGTCCATCCGGAGAACAAAAACTATATGGAATTCGAAGCCCCGCTTCCGGACGACATGAAACATGCCCTGGAGGTCTTAGAACACTTGAATTTGTAAGTGTAATTTAGCATGCTTGTTCCGAAAAACCTTGACATACGGGGATATAGCAACTATAATCATAGAATCTTAAACATTTTCCTTCCTTTCGGAGGATTCGGTATAGACCGGATATCTTTATAGACTTCATTACAACTCTGCTGAGTAACCTTCTCAAACGCACATAAATGGGTTTATAAGGCTCGACGCTCTGGCCACAACAAGGCATTTTGATGTCTTTCAGCGTATGTCGTTATAGCCGACCTTTTTTGATCTCCAGATTTTCTTCGGTCGGGAATTGTCAAACCACAGGCAGAGCAAATATGATGGCCTCAAAGAAACTGAAACAATTTAAGCCTTGTCCGGGCTAATTAGAAATAATTTACAACTGCCCCGAAAAAGAAATTTTTGCGGGCGCATCAAAAATGTCTTAACGGAGAAAAAGCATGAATTTAGTTGAACTTAAAGAAATGAAGATCAGTGAACTGACGGAAATGGCGAAGGAGTTTAACATTGAGGGCGCATCCGGTATGCGAAAGCAGGATCTCACTTTCTCTTTGCTCCAGGCCCATTCCGCACGAAACGGTTTGATATATGGTGAGGGTGTCCTGGAAATCCTCCCGGATGGCTTCGGGTTCCTGAGGGCGCCTGACGCCAATTACCTTCCCGGCCCTGACGATATCTATATCTCTCCCTCCCAGATCCGTCGATTTAGCCTGAGAAAGGGCGACACAGTTTCAGGACAGATCCGGCCACCAAAGGAATCAGAGCGATATTTTGCCCTTTTAAAGGTGGAAAAAGTCAATCATCAGGACCCGGAGATATCAAGAGAAAAGATCCTGTTTGACAATCTCACTCCTCTCTACCCCGAAGAGAGGATCCCCTTAGAGGTCGCTGCCGACAATTATTCCACAAGGATTATGGACCTGATGACACCGATCGGAAAGGGCCAGAGGGGCCTGATTGTCGCCCCGCCAAGGACAGGAAAAACCATGCTCCTCCAGAATATCGCCAATAGTGTATCGGCCAACGAAACAGATATTCATAAAATCGTGCTTCTCATAGATGAACGACCGGAAGAAGTAACTGATATGGCCCGATCCGTTGACGCCGAAGTGATCAGCTCTACCTTTGATGAACCACCTCAACGACACGTTCAGGTAGCTGAAATGGTTATTGAAAAAGCCAAGAGGCTGGTTGAGCATAAACTTGATGTCTTAATCCTGTTAGACAGCATTACTCGATTAGCAAGGGCATACAACTCGGTCGTTCCTCCCAGCGGAAAGATCCTCTCCGGTGGTCTGGACTCTAACGCACTCCATAAACCAAAACGCTTTTTTGGAGCAGCGAGAAACATTGAGGAGGGGGGGAGTCTCACGATAATTGCCACGGCCCTCGTTGACACCGGGAGCAGGATGGATGAGGTCATATTTGAGGAATTCAAAGGCACTGGGAATATGGAGATCCATTTAGATCGAAAGTTAAGTGACCGGCGGGTCTTTCCATCCATTGATATCAACCTATCCGGGACCAGAAAAGAGGAGCTTCTGATAGATGAGGCTGATCTCCACCGTATCTGGATTTTGCGTAAACTCCTTGCACCATTGACCCCGGTGGACAGCATGGAATTCTTCCTTGAAAAAATCAAGGGAACAAACGATAATAAGGATTTTCTTGACTCAATGAGCAACTAAATAAATCAGGAGAAACTGATAAAATGAAAACAGGGATCCATCCGGAATATTTCAAGACGACAGTGCACTGTGCCTGTGGGCATGAATTTGAAACCGGTTCCACTGTCAAAGAGATCAACATCGAAATCTGCTCCCAATGCCATCCGTTTTTTACAGGCAAGCAAAAGCTGGTCGATTCAGCAGGGCGGGTTGAACGCTTTAAGAGAAAATATGCCAAATTCAACAAGGATTCCGCCGATTCCAAAACAGACGGTTAAAGGCCAAGACAGCAATTGCGGTCCCTGATCCGATATCAGGTATCAGGGCCTTTGCCATCCATCGAACCTGCCAGCCCGTCTCGCCTGTAGGCTCACGATGGCGAAACTGAGAAAATCTCTCAAATTGAATATCTATGTCCCGCTTTGGCGGGATTCGCCCAGGCTTTTTCGGTGAAAGGTGCATGGTGATGTTTGCCAAAGTCAAAGAGATAGAAGAGCGCTATAATGCATTGGAAGCCGATCTGGGTGATCCTGATATTGTCCGGAATCAAAAGACCTATCAGACATATGCCAAAGAACACAGTATGCTCACCCCGATTATTACCGCTTTCAGGGAGCATCAATCCCTTCAGGATGAAATTCTGGAAAACCAGTCGCTGCTCGCTGATCCAGACTTTGAAATCAGGCAGTTAGCCAAGGAAGAACTCGATAACCTAAGTTCAAGCCTGTCCAAAATTGAACAAAACCTGAAAATTCTCCTTATCCCCAAAGACCCGAACGACGACAAAAATATCCTTTTAGAAATAAGGGCAGGCACAGGCGGGGACGAGGCGGCACTTTTTGCCGCCGATTTATTCAGGATGTATGGCCGATACGCCGAATCGAGGAAATGGAAAACAGAAATCCTCAGTCAACACATGACCGGAATCGGAGGGCTGAAAGAAATCATCATCCTGGTAGAAGGAAATCTGGTTTTCAGCAGGCTCAAATATGAAAGTGGGGTACACCGTGTCCAGCGAGTCCCCGAGACAGAGACCCAGGGGCGAATACATACATCTGCCGTAACCGTAGCAGTGCTTCCCGAGGCCGAAGAGATGAGATAGACGTAGAAATCAATCAGGAAGATCTGCGAATAGATGTTTACCGATCCTCGGGGTGCGGGGGACAGCACGTCAATACCACTGATTCGGCCGTGCGAATCACCCATCTTCCCACGGGACTTGTCGTAACCTGCCAGGATGAAAAATCCCAGCACAAGAATAAAGCAAAGGCAATGAAGGTGCTCAGATCCCGCCTGTTAGATCTTGAAATGGCCCAACAGCAATCTAAGATTTCCGAGGAACGGAAAACGATGGTAGGCTCGGGCGACAGGAGTGAAAGGATCAGGACCTACAACTTTCCCCAGGGGAGGGTCTCTGACCACAGAATCGGGCTCACCCTATATAAATTGGAGGGCTTTCTCCAGGGAGATCTGGACCTCGTTATCGAACCCTTAATCACCCATTTCCAGACCGAAGCTCTAAAAAAGGCCGATGGGAATTGAACCCGATACCCGCAACGCGTAACAAGTACCCAATACCTAATACCCAGTACCCAGTACCTAATACCTAATACCCAACATCCAGTACCCAACAAGCACCCAATGCCTCCACAAACATGGCAAATAAAAGACCTCCTCAAGGTCTCGGCCGACTATTTGAAAAGCAAAGGGATTGAAAACCCCCGCCTTAACGCTGAAGTGCTTCTGGCGCACCAACTCAACCTCGAGCGTATACGACTCTACCTGAACTTCAATCAGCCCCTGACCGGAAAGGAGGTTTCAGGCTATCGTTCTCTGGTTAGAAGGCGTATCAACCTTGAACCGCTGCAGTATATAACGGGAACACAGGAATTCTGGTCACTGAACTTCGTTGTAGATCGTCATGTCCTCATCCCCAGACCTGAAACTGAAATTGTAGTAGAACAAGCCATTATATCTGCAAAAACCATTGAGCAAGGTGAGAATCAATCACTCCAAATCCTCGACCTTGGGACAGGGTGCGGCGCCATCTCAATTGCTTTGGCTAAGGAGATGCCCGGGGCCCTGATCTGGGCCACTGATATATCCGAAAAAGCGCTCGGTTTAGCCCGCCGTAATGCTTTGAAACACGATGTCTCTGACAGAATAAGATTTCGGCAGGGGGATCTTTGGGAGCCCTTTTTGAATGATGATTTCCTTTTTGATATTGTGGTATCAAATCCTCCTTATGTCACTTCCAGGGGAATATAATGACCTTTCCCCCGATATTCGCGATAATGAACCACGCTTAGCCCTGGACGGTGGGGAGGATGGGATGTACTATCTGAAAAAGATAATCAAAGGGGCGCACGATTTTCTGAACCCCGGCGGCTGGATTATTCTTGAAATGGCGCCCGACCAGACTCAAGAGGCCCTCACTATCCTGGATAAGACCGGAAATTACGAAAAAATGGCACGTATCAAGGACTACAGCCGCTCCTACAGGGTTGTGATAGCCCGCGCGCTTTAATCTTTGTCGGAACTACGAATTGAGGAATTTGGGGATTCTTTGTTTTCCTTCGTCACTCGTCATTCATTGATCGTGATTCGATTGTTGAAAAAAATGTTAGTAGGCTCCAGTTCGGTAAAATTTGTTTTGCGAAAATGTCAATTCCTAAATTCCTGAATCCCTGAATTCCTCAATTATAGAGGGGTCCCCCATGTCAATAACAGACAAGAAAGAATGGAAATCAAGGCTAATTACTCCTGACAAGGTTCTCTCTAAGATCAAACCGGGAATGAGCATTTTTCTTGGAACAGGGGTTGCAGAGCCGCGCACTCTAATCAAGAGTCTGATGGCCTCTGATGCCGGGAACCTCAGGGACCTTGAATTTATTCAATTAATGAGCTTTGGGCAGGCAGTATCCATTGCAGAAAAAGATACTCAAAAATTCCGCCTTAAGACATTTTTCCCCGGATGGGTGGCAAGCGAAGCCATTACTGCCGGCAGTGTTGACCTGATTCCCACTAGGTTTTCCCGCATTCCCCTCCTTATCGAATCCGGAACCATCGGAGTCGATGCGGCCTTTATTCAGATAACACCTCCTGACAAGGCGGGCTATTGCAGCCTCGGGCCGGCAATAGATGTGGCCAGACAGGCAATGGAACAGGCCTCCTTAGTGGTTGGAGAGATCAGCGTAAAGACCCCCCGCACCTTAGGCGATACCTTTGTTAACATCGATGATTTTGATTATCTTGTCGAAGCCACAGAACCGCCAATCTATTTTCAACGCTGGCCAATCGACGAGGTGTATGAAAAGGTGGGATCGAATGTGGCCACTCTGATCCAGGACGGAGACTGCATAGCGTTTTCCGCAGATCCCCTCTTTGACTCTCTGGCCCGCCACCTGAAGGGGAAACGGCATTTGGGGATACATTCTCCCTTTTTTACTGATGCCCTGATGGATCTGGTCAAGAGCGGGGCCGTAACAAATCGGCGTAAAGGCATATTCCTGGGGAAATCTGTAGCTGCCTATGCCATCGGCACGGCAGAGCTGATGAATTGGCTGCATCGTAATCCCTTAATAGAGTTCCAGGGGATCGATGTGGTGTCAGACCCCAAAAGGATCGGGGCCAATGACCATCTTATGGTGGTTTTACCCGCTCGCAAGGTAGATCTTACAGGCGGTATTGCCTTGCATAGCGGAAAGAGAAATGTCGGCGTCGGTCCGGGTGAGGCACAGGAATTTTTTAAAGGCGCAGCCTTTTCCAAAGGGGGCCGAACAGTTTTTGCATTGCCAAGCCGCAACCTGGAAAACAAGCCAAACATGGTTATTTCAGTGGAAGGCTATCCCAACCAGTTTTCCAATCGAGAATCCCTGGATCTCGTAGTAACCGAATATGGGGTCGCCTCCATGACTGGGCGGACTACCCGGGAACGAGCCCTTGCCCTCATTGACATTGCCCATCCCGATGATCGGGCAGACCTGGTTAGCCTTGCCAAAGAAAAACATCTCCTATTCCCAGATCAGATCTACCTTTCAGAATCAGGCCACCTCTACCCGGAGGAACTGGCCTGCGAACATATATTTGAAGAGAGTTTAACAGTTCGTTTCCGCGCCATAAAACCTTCTGATGTTGATGAAATGCGGAGACTTTTTTACCGGTTCTCAGATAAAGCGGTCTATTACCGTTATTTTTCTCCCATAAAGACAATGCCCCATGCTAAAATGCAGGAGTACGTGAACATAGATTACAGCAAAACCATGTCAATCGTTGGTCTAATGGGAGAGCCGGGCGAGGGGCGTATCATTGCAGAAGGGCGATATGTCCGTCTGCACAACCTCCTCTATGCCGATGTGGCCTTTGTTGTGGATGAGGATTATCAAGGTAAAGGGATTGCAACATTTCTCCTCAAAATGCTTGTGAGAATCGCCAAGGAAAAAGGGATGGAAGGCTTTAAGGCCGATGTGTTAGCGACCAATAAATCGATGTTAAAAGTCTTTGAATCGGCCGGTGATGGACCTATCCAGGCTGTTATGGATGGTGGGGTATATGAATTGACCATCCCTTTTTTGGAAAAAGGGAGACCTGGATCGCCGTGATGCAGAGGGTAATTGATCTACAAGAGGGCCGGCTGCTATTGGCAGTTAAGAGAGGGTACCGAAACTGGACAAGCCAATTCAAGGAAAATTTCGGAATTGACACCTGCTTCTGCCATATTTCACTTAAAACCCTGACTTATCTGGCTCAGGGCAGGGATAAGGGCGCCTTCTATCTATATGATCTGATTATGAGTCTGAAAGATTTAGGCTCTGGATTTGAATTTCATGAACTTGATCCAAAAAGCAAGATGGCGGTTATCGATCTGCATTTATGTTTGTTGGATCGGGTCAGGTTTGAATACATGAAGAGATTGGGCTGGCTCGATAGTTATCCTGGCGAGGAATTCACCCTGGTAGAACTTATAACCCAGTTCAACAGAATAGCACCGGGGCTTCAGGCAAAAATCCCTCTCTTAAGCCAGGATCACCCTGACTATAAAGAATTCTCTGCCATAAACACCTTTGATAAGGAGGGCTTTATCAGGAAGCTGATACCAAAGCTCATAAAAGAGATCGAGGGTTACTCTGACACCTTATAAACCTTGTCCCCTTCTCTGACTCTTTCCTTAACTTTGACGCCTACCAGATCACCTACCTTGACATCATCAACAGATTCATTGTCGATCTCCATGCTGGAGATCTCTTCTGTAAAATCAGTAGTATGGCCCTTGTATCTCAGCAAATCGCCCTTGTTTATGGTTCCGTTGGTCACTTCCAGGGCAGCAACACTCGGCTTGGCAAAAAACTTGACAATAACCGCAACCTGCTCTTCAGCCATGGTAACACCTCCTGAAGCGGAATTGGGGAATTTAGGGATTGAGGAATTAAGGAATTAAAAGCAATCCCAAAATTCCAGAACCTTACGCCTTTTTTATTACGTATTCCCTTTTGCCGCGGTTGTCAAGCGTGAGAACAGGCTTTAATCATTGAAGCGAAAGCCGCACCTGTGCTAATCAAATAGGTAAAGGTTAGGGATAGACATCTGTGAAAAACAAAAGATCAATCTTGGCCGTACTCATCCTGATCCTGTTTTGCTCAGGATGTGATCTGGCCTATCTGTTTCATGCCGCTGCCGGTCAATTTCGCCTGCTCAACGGCTCAATCCCCATAGAGAAGGCATTGCACGAGGCCTCTCTCACCCAAGCCCAGGAAACCAGACTGCGACTTGTTGCCCGGATCAAAGATTTCGGGGAAAAGGAACTGGGGCTGAAAAAAACCGGGAACTATGAAACAGTCTATCTATCCTCTCCTCTAAGCCCCATCTACACCGTATCCGCTTCCCCTAAAGACCGGCTATCACAAAAAACCTGGTGGTTCCCCATAGTGGGGGATATGCCATACCTGGGGTTTTTTGACCTTGAGGGCGCGCAGGAAGAACGGGACCGGCTCATAAATGAACATCTCGATGTGTCACTGAGTGTTGCGGATGCCTACAGCACCCTGGGCTGGTTCAAAGATCCTGTAACCCTGAATCTGATCGAGGGATCTACGCCAGACTTGGTCGAAACCATCCTGCACGAAATGACGCATACAACCATTTATCTTAAGGGCCAGGGCACATTCAACGAGGGGGTTGCGGTGCTGGTAGGCAAGGTGGGAGCATTTCTCTTTTTCCAAGATGTTTTCGGCCCATCTCACCCCTTTACAGAAGAGGCAAAGAAATCCATTGAAGATGAGCGTGTTTTCTCCCGGTTCCTGGCCGCTTTTATGGATAAACTGGAACAGCTCTACAATTCCCCCATAACCTATCAGGAGAAGTTGGCCCGGAGAGAGGAGGTGTTCGCAGGGTCGCTTGAAGAATTCAAACATATCAGGAAAAGGTTTAAGACAAATCACTTTGTCCATTTCGGGAAGAGGCCTTTGAATAATGCATATATCCTGTCGGTTGGGCTATATCACCGCAATTTTGACCTATTTGAGGCGGTTCTGGAAAGAAATGGAGACTCCATCAGAGCAATGCTTTTGTTTTTCAAGGATTTGGGCAAGGAAAAGGGCGACGTTATAAAGCACACGCAGGTCTGGCTCCGAGGACCTTCTGACCCTCACACATGAAACACGCCCGACTCTATTGTTGGCGGATCATCCACATCAAAGGCATGGACGATATCTTTATACATCCTCTTTTTCATCTCGGTAATGATCTCTCGCCGCTTGTTCAATCCCTTTGCAAATGAGACAGCCTCTTCCATCAGGTCATCAATGTGGCACGCCTTCGTAATGATATGATGGGCCTCGCACTCTTCAGCAGTAGCTCGTTTGCCTGTATAATGCAGCTCCTCGACCTTGTACTGCGGAATTGCCTTTGTGATTAATGCGAGCATACTTGGAAGGAATGGAATCCCGAGATCTACTTCCGGAAAACAGAAAAAACCCCTGTCCGAACGCATAAAACGAAAATCAAAGGCACAGCTCATAATAGCGCCTCCGGCAAACGCATGGCCCGATATGGCAGCAATGGCAGGCATCGGATAGAGCAAAATCCGCTTGAAAAGCCTGTTCATTGTGTAAAAAAAAGAGACTGCGGTATCCCTGTCCCCTTTCTGGATAAAGGGAAGCAGCCAGTCCAAATCAATACCATTACAAAATATTTTTTCATGGGAAGAGGTAACCACCAATGCATTAGCATCGGTTTCTTTTTCAATATCATCCAGAGTCTCCATAAAACTGCTCAGGAATGAGGGGTTAAACCTGTTTTCTCCCTCATTCATGGTGAGAACGGCCACCTTTTCGTCCAGTTCATATTCTACTGCCGACATTTCTTATCACTCCTTCCGAAAAACAAGAGTCAGAATATTGTAGCTTCCTTTTCGCCGATACCGGGCTTCATCCGCCATCTTCTTTATGAAAAACACTCCCAATCCACCTATCTCACGATCAGAGATATCTGCGGTCACATCCGGGTCAGGAACTTCAAGGATATTGAAGGGGGCACCGTTATCCGAAATCTCTAATATAAACCCAACCTCATTCTCGCTCCGGCAGTCAAGCACGACGTCACCATCGATCCCGGGATAGGCATATTTAAAGATATTGACCAGGGCCTCTTCCGCAGCCAACTCTATCTCGTTAATCCGTTTGGCGTTGAATCCTGCCATTTTTGCATGGCCTGCCACGAATTCGATTAGCCGCTGTAAATGCTCAATCTTGGCTGTGGATTTAATCTCTGGCATGGGACAAAATCGTTTCCCCTTTTCTCACATCTCTTGAAGGGCGTCCTTCACTGATTCAAAGATCGGTATAATGGTATTGAATCCGGAAATTTCAAATACCTCTTTGACTGTACCGTGCAGGGAAGTAAGAACCATCTGCCCCCCCGCCGCCTTTAGCCTTTTAACGCTTGTCAGGATACCTCGAAGACCGGCGCTGCTGATATAATCAAGACCGGCAAGATCAACGATAAACCTGATATCCCCTTCATCTATCCAACCCCCCAGTGTCTGTTCAAATTCAGGGGTAGATACAGCATCCATCCTGCCCTCGACGCTGACGATCAAACAATCTTTTTCCTTCCCGGTATTTATTATGTTCATATTTTCCCCTCTCTATCTCTGTACATAGACCAAGATCTCAAAATTTATGTCAAGTTTCTACATCTCGTGGTGCCTTTAACAAGCAGGTACTGGATGGAATAAGGAATTCTGATTTTTTTCTTAAGCCACATAAATGCACCGTCTCATTGGTGATGCTCCGGACCAATGCAGATGTAAAATTTTGTCCTCCGCCTGCGGCGGGGATCTCCGGCCAGCATCGAGCATCCAGCATCGCGAAGCCTCGCTGCTTAGTATAGAATACGAACAACCCCCCTGTCAAAGCACAAAAACCAGCCTGTTATAACCAATTAGAAAGGCCTTTTTCATTGATCATCCGTCAACAATCTGATATCTGCAACCTATCAATTAAACAGCCCTTGAAACAAGAGATCCCGATCCAATAATGAGGAAAACCCCATGAAAAAATTAAACCCTGACCATGCTGCAGCCGTTCAAAAAAGCGTAAACAAATGTCCCTATTTCAGTCTGCTTTCAATGGAGATTGTTTCTCTTGAGGCCGGCAGGTCTGTCTTGAAGATAGAGGTACAGGAGAAACATCTCCAGCCTTATGGGATAGTACATGGGGGTGTCTATTCATCCATGATGGATGCTGCCTGTTTCTGGGCAGGTTACACGGAAATAGATGAACCTCTCGGATTAACTACTGTGGAAATGAAATTGAATTACTTAGCCCCGGCCTCAAGTGGCATTTTTATTGCAAAAGGGAACGTTCTGAAGAGCGGAAAAACCCTCTGTCTGAGTGAGGCCACCATTATAGACCAGAAGAACAAACTGTTGGCCCACGGCACCGCCACCATGATGGTTCTTCAATCATTGCAAATCCAGGGCCAGTCCAGTCTTCCGGTAAAGTTTCTCGATTAGCCGGTTATCTCTGGAACGGCAAGGAATCCGTTGGCTATTTGCTGTGCAATGAGAGGGGCATTTCCCCCTGCACGGTTGTTGACAATAACATTTATCCGCACCTTTTCCTCTATTCCTCTCTTTATTAGCTCGGTCGTATCCTGTACCATTCCCGGGCTCTGCATACCTTTTATCAGCGCATTGAAGGGATGGGCCCGGGCATATGCGTCCTCATATCTCATCCCATTTGGAGTCATCAACCTGATAATGGAACTGTTTCTGTTCAGAAATCTCTTTCCGGAAAGTGCGAACTGTTTTGAAAGGGCGGGGAGCCAGGTCCAGTGAGACAAAACCTGTCCCACACCATACCCCTCTAAAATCTTGAAGACGGGTCCGGTTAAAAACGCCTCGGTGCGAAGCTCCACATGGTAGCGGTTATCCCCCGGAATAGCCCCAAAAAATGTATCCAACTCAGCAGCCTGCTCCTCAGGAGAAACCCGATCACCCTTGCGCTGATACTCCTGTTCAAAGACAATCCCTTCAAGCCATGGGGCCAACAGTTCGATGGCCGGTTCGTAGAACTGTTTAATAAAAACCCCGGGGTTCAGGTACTGTTCGTTTTCAATATACTTACCCTGCCGAAGGATTTTTCTTGCAAAGATAACTTGAGGCGCCTTCAAGATAATGCGATCACCCTTCTTGAGATGCTGCCGATAGGAGCGAAGCAGGTGAAAGACCCGGGTAGGTTTTTCCACTCTGTCTAATAATGGAAGATAAAAGGTAAAATCCAACTCGAGAACGCGGAAATGCCGGAAATATTCTTCTACAGACTGCACAGGCAAGACCTCTTCCCTAAAGGTTTTTCCTCCAATCTTCTTTGATCGCCGGGTGATGTCCCTGCCAAAACGTTCTTCGGTATAGATCTGTCCCATCCAGCCTGCATACCGGTCGCTTGCCGTCCCCATAAACAGGTCAGGATGGAGATCACGGAACTGAAACGATGCAATACTCTCTATTTTTTCATTGCCCATCTGTATGTTACAGACCTCGTTAAGTGGTTGAGTCGTTGAGTGGTTAAGTCGTTATTATTAAGATGAATCCTGCACCGGTCAATAGAAAAGGGGCTCCTTCAGGGAAACGTCAAAGTCGCTGATAAATCGTTAGTATTAGGAGCTTCTGGGGACCTCAATCCCGCCCCGGCGGGACGAAATCCGAATATCGAAACTCGAAACAATATCTAACTTCAAATATCGAATGAACAAGACATTTCAAACCTTTAGCCGATACCTGCGGGGCTCATCACGTTTAGGATTTAGGATTTTGGTCATTCGTATTTGTTTCGGATTTCGTGCTTCGTGCTTCGAATTTATAGGAAATCACATATGGAAATAATGCTCGTTACATCAGCACGTTATCAGTTTGAATGACGTGGCCCTGGGGCTCCTTGTCATCTCTCTTGTCAGAAAACAACGAACATGATACAATTTAGGATATGTGAGTCTTGATGCCGACGCTATCTTTCCGAGAACAGGAGTCGAATCATGAGTGAAAAGAATTTTTTGTCCGAGGTTGCTATCTTCTCCCACATGAAAGATGAAGATTTGACAAAGATCGCTGATCAGACCCGGCGCCAGCATTTTGACAAGGAAGAAATAATTATCAGCGAAGGTGCTCATGGCAGCAAGCTCTTTATTGTCATCAGCGGTCGGGCTGAAGCTATCAAGGACCTTGGCGGAAAAAGCGAGAAGGTTTTAGGGTCCTTTGGCCCGCGTTCCTACTTCGGGGAAATGGCTCTGATCGATGATCTGCCCCGGTCGGCAAGCGTGGTCGCCAAAGAGGATACCGACGTCCTTACCTTGGAGTGGGACCTGCGCAAAGAGATAGAACACTCCCCCGCAATGGCAGTTGAATTGCTCCAGATGTTCAGCCTGCGCATTCGGGCCGCTGAAGAGTTCATAAGAAACACCTTAGGATTGTTTCTGCCTATTTGCGCTAACTGTAAGAAAATACGCGAAGATGATGATTCATGGACACCCATAGAAGAATATATCCGTGACCATTCCGAAACCGAATTCAGTCACGGCATCTGTCCGGAGTGCGCAAAGAAACTGTACCCTGAATTCTATAAGGGTAGATAATGAAATGATCTCAATCCTGGTACAGTCCCCGCATCTCATTTAACGCGGCCCGCTCAACGGCTATGCAGGCCAGCTTTCCGAGGCTGTCCAAGAACTGCATTTCATCGTGGGAAGGGACTTTTTTAGAGGTAAAATAGATCCTCAAGATGGAGTACGTTGTTTCATTCACAGTAAACGGAATACCGATTACCGCTTTGACGCCCTCTTTGCTGGCCGCTTCCAGGTTCTGAATTCGGGGGTCTTTCTCAAAATCATTGATAATAATGATATCTCCCTGAATGATCTCGGCCATACTCTTTCCGGAATCAATAGCCCCTGAGTGAAGGTACGTCTTGCTGAGACCGTAAGACGAAACTAATTTGAGATTGAAGGTTCCGTGTTCCAGGACACGGATCGTGCTCCCTTTTGCGCCCGTAAGTTCGGAAGCCAAGGATACGATAAAGTAAAGGATGTCACTGAGATCTTCCTCGTCTCTGTAAATTACGTCTATGACCCTGCTAAGGGAAAAAGAAGAGAGATCTAAAAAGCTTTCTGCCATAACGGCGCCTCCTCAAGGCCGGGGGCCCTGTCTCTCTGCGGTTTTGGTCAAAGCTGGTGCGGTAATAGGTCTATACGTTATTTCTACTCTGGCATATTTCTGCCTTCCCTGCAACCGTTAAGTTGAAGCCTACCCTCTCTGGCGCAAAAGCTTGTAAAATAAATGATGACGTAAGCATGAATACAATGTATATATGTAACCGTTCACGGGTTCAAAAGTTCAGAGGTTCAAAGGTTGCATTCGCATTGCCATGCCTAATTTGTCTTTTCATACTGCCAGACCTAAGCCTAAATCCCTTTGGGAGAAGGCACCTCTAAGGCCGATGGTTCTTCTGTCTGCCATTTTCCTCCTCTGTCTGATCCCAATCTCTGCAGTCAAGGCAGAACGCCCCTTCCCAAAACCAAAAGGCCTTGTCAATGACTTCGCCAATGTGATTTCCCCGGCGCATATGCAGAAGCTCACTGCTGTCACGGGAGCATTGTTTCAAAAAACGGGAATTCCCGTAGTAGTTGTCACCATGCCGGATATCGGAGGCGCAGAATATAACGACTATGCCAACCGCCTTTACAAGGCCTGGGGAATCGGCAAAAAGGGAGAAGACAAGGGCGTCCTGATCTTCGTAACAGTCAAAGAGAGAAAGATGCGTATTGAGACCGGGTACGGTGTTGAGGGGATACTCCCTGACGGCCTTGTTGGGGAGATACGTGATCGCTACATGATTCCTTTTCTCAAGCAGGACAAGTTTGGTGAAGGGTTGGTTGCAGGCGCTTCAGCCGTGGCTCGGGTCATTGCAAAGGCCTCAGGAATCGAGCTATCCGGTCAAATGCCAAAAAAGACTGTCAAAAAACGGGGCGGGTTTTCCTTTTTCCCGATCATTATTATACTAATAATAATTATGCTGATATCGAAAAGACGCGGCGGGTCCTGGTTCTTTTTTCTGCCCCTCCTCTTTGGCCTTAGTGGCGGGGGAGGCTTTGGATCAAGATACTCCAGCGGTGGGTCCGGCGGAAGCTTTGGTGGTTTCGGTGGCGGTTTCGGTGGATTTGGGGGTGGCATGAGCGGTGGCGGGGGTGCTGGAGGAGGCTTTTAAAAGGAGCAATCATGGGAAAAAATCAAAAAGATCCAAAAACGATATTGCCGGATATCACCGACGCCTATAAGACCCTTTTTGGCGATGATCTTGTCAGCATTATTCTTTATGGAAGCGCAACAGGGCAGGATTTCCAGCCTGGAAAATCTGACATTAATTTTATGATTATTCTCACAGAGGATGGAATAGAACATCTTGACCGGGCCTTTGATGCTGTAAATAAATGGCGAAAAAAAGGCGTAGCCGTTCCTCTCTTTTTGACAGAAGAGTACATAACGACCTCTTTAGATGTTTTTCCCATCGAATATCTCAATTTCCAGAATAATTACATCCAGGTTTTCGGAAAGGACATCCTGAAAGATCTCGAATTCAGCCCCGAATTCCTCCGGCTCCAGTGTGAAAGAGAGATCAAGGGCAAACTCCTCCTGTTAAGAGAAGCATTTCTCGAAATCTCAGGAAAGGGAAAGGCCCTGAAAAGGCTTATCACACAAGCTCTTCCGGCACTGATAGCAATCTTTGAGGCTTTATTGCACCTCAAAGATATAGACGTGCCAAGGGAAAAACGTGAGATCGTCAGGGCAATGGCTGACACATTTGACCTGGAGCATGGTGTATTTGAAGGCCTCCTTGATATCAAGGAAGATAAGTCTAAGTTCAGTGATGAAGAAAGCCTTAATCTGTTTAAAGGCTGCTTAAAGGAAATGAGAAAACTCTCTAAACTGGTAAATTCATTGGGAGGATAACATGGGAAAGGGACTAAAGACATTACTGGTCATTCTTGGAATACTCCTGCTTATAGTTTTTGCAGCATATTCATATCTGAAGGGGACATACAATACCCTTGTGACCATGGATGAGAGTGTCAAGGGGGCGTGGGCCCAGGTAGAAAACCAGCTCCAGCGTCGTTATGACCTTATCCCCAATTATGTAGAGACGGTTAAAGGCTATGCCAAACACGAAAAAGAAGTCTTCGTTAAAGTAACCGAGGCCCGCTCAAAAGTGGCAGGAGCCACAACCATAAGCGATAAGATACAGGCCAACAACCAGCTTACCTCTGCACTTGGGCGGTTGTTGTTGGTAGTTGAACGGTATCCGGAATTGAAGGCCAACACCAATTTTATCCGTTTGCAGGATGAGTTGGCGGGAACTGAAAACCGTATTGCGGTTGAACGCAGGCGGTTTAATGAAATGGTAAAGACTTATAATATTAAGGTACGAAAGTTCCCCACAAATATACTTGCAGGTATGTTCGGTTTTGAAAAGGCAGCTTTCTTCGAGGTCCCCAAGGAACGACAGGCAGCGCCCAAAGTGAAGTTCTAATCCGCAGATTACGCAGATTTACGCAAATTATTCAAACAAACTCTCGGAATCATCTAGAATTGAAGACGTAAGGTGCAAAGCCTAAGGAACTCAACCCGCAACCCGAAACAAGTACCCAGTACCCAATACCTAATACCCAATGCATTACTCAGCGCTTCTGCAAATAATAATCCTCTATTCTGGTCAAAGTCCTGACATATTGGTTTTGAAATTCAAAATCGGGGTAGTGCCCGATCTCATTTCTCAAGGGTTGGATGAACGGGGATATATTTATCCCGTAGCTGTTCTTCCCCAATCTGTCTGCCTGGTAAACTACCAGCACGGAATAATAGGTTAACAGAAGCCTCAAAGTCACTGAGCGTCGGAACAGATAGGCCCTTCCACCGGTTGTATTCAGAAAAAAGCCCGCATAGCGATACATCACATCAAATGGAAGTCTTACCTGCTCGGGATTCGGGCATAATTTCCCTAACATCAACCATCTGTAGAACATTTCCAGATTGATCTCCAGGGTGTCGCGCTCGTTTACCACCACTTCTTTGAATAAACGCAGGTCCTTTCGGTTCAGGGCACGGGAGAAGAAGAATATGTTCTTCACCATGACAGTAGGGTTAAAGCCCTCACCGGCAGGCACAGGCGGCCGCGCAGCCAGCGTCCTGACAATCTTTTTGAAGTAGGCATAGGTATTTACCTTCAAGTCCAGTCGTTCGATGTACTTCTTGGTATTGAGATACGCAAAAAAATCGGCCACGTATTCATCAATCAGGTCACAGTAAATCTTGTCTGCCGGGGCTTTTCCGAATAAATCGCCTTTGCGTGGTTCAAATAGACGTGTAACCTGATCGTTGGTCCTGGGAGAGTCAACTTTGCCCAATTCCAATTGACGTTCCACCTTTTCACCGGTCCTGAATAAGTCATCTTTGCCTGGTTCAAACAGGTGTTTTATCCGTTTGTCGATTTTGACAAAATCATCTTTGTCTAATTCAAATAGACGTTCTATCTTATCTTCGGTCGCGCTTCGCAGCTCCTGCAGGAGCTCTTCTTTCTCCGCTGGAAGAGCCCCGACACCCAAATCTTTCTCCTGAATGGCCTTCTTATCAATGGGGATAGGCTTACCACCCGGATACTTTTCTGTTACATCCTCGACACCGGGACGTTCCAGTCCAGGAGTTTTTGTGCCAGGTTCTCCCTTTGAAGGGGTTTTTTTATCAACCGGCGATAAATCTTCTATCACCAGCACCTCTTCCTGTTCCGGTCCGGTTCTTGAATACCAGTAATACCCGAGACCTCCCAACACGATTACTGCCAGAAGCACCCACCACCAGATACGCCCTCCTATGTTATTGACCATGCTAATTTCTCCTGCAATACATTTGGATTTTATTAAGGTTCAGGGGTTCAGAGGTTCAAGGTTCAAAGGTTTAACCCACCAGCCAGCATTCCACTGATGAAGTGTGGAATGTGGAGTTAAAAGTTCAAATCAGAATTCCCCCTTTTTTAACTTTAGGCACTTCAAACTCGTAACTCCAAACTTGGAAAACCAGTATCCAGTATCCAGTATCAAATATCAAGCATCAAGTATCCGGTACTTCTCCTGACCTTCCACATAAAGATCGTTTCCAAGGGTGTCATTTACCACAATAGCGGGCAGACATTCTACCCGTAACTCTCTGATTGCCTCCGGACCCAGCTCGTCGTAGGCCACCACTCGCGCGGTCTTGATTGCCCGAGCCATGAGCGCACCCGCACCCCCTATGGCGGCCATATAGACGCCCTTAAACCTGACCATGGCCTCTATTACCTCTTTTGACCGCTTACCCTTACCTATCATCCCCTTCAGACCTAATTCAAGCAGTTTTGGCGCAAACGGGTCCATCCGGTAACTTGTCGTAGGTCCGGCGGCCCCTATTACCCTGCCCGGAGGGGCAGGAGATGGCCCCACATAATATATGATTTGACCCTCAATCGGTATGGGCAGTTCCTTTTCTGCCTCAATCAATTCTATGATCCTTCGATGGGCAGCATCTCTCGCCGTATAAACAATTCCGCTGATCGTGACGCGATCCCCGGATCTGAGCGGTTCAATGTCCCTGGCAGATAGCGGGGTTTTTAGATGATATTCGTTACCCATAATCTTCTCCTTCAAAGAACAACCTCCAAATGCCGGCTTGCGTGGCACTGGATATTTACAGCTAAGGGAAGGCTGGCAATATGGCATGGCATCATCAGGATGTGAACTGCAAGGGAAGTCACTCGCCCGCCGAGTCCCTGCGGGCCAACCCCTGTTTTATTAATTTCTTCCAGGAGTTCTTGTTCCATTGCACCTAATTCAGTATCAGGGTTAGGTGTCCCTAAAGACCGCAGCAATGATTTCTTGGCCAAAATAGCAGACTGCTCAAAATTACCTCCGATCCCTACACCGATAATCGTCGGCGGGCAGGGGTTAGGGCCTGCCTCAGTCACGGTCTGAACAATCTTTTCCTTTATCCCGGCCCATCCCGCTGAAGGGGGGAGCATAAAGAGGCGGCTCATATTTTCGCTTCCTCCCCCTTTCGGCACCACCCAGATCTTGAGTGTATCCCCGGAGACAAGGTCAAGATGCACAATGATCGGCGTATTGTCACCCGTATTCTTTCTGGTAAAGGGATGGCATACCGATTTACGCAGGAAACCTTCTTTGTAGCCCTGCCGTATCCCCTCTTCAAGGGCCTGGTACAGATCGCCTTCCTTGACTGAAACCCCCTTGCCAAGTTCGACAAAGAGGACGGCCACGCCGGTGTCCTGGCACATGGGAATCCTCTCATCCCGGGCTATTTTCGCATTTTCCAGCAGTTTTTGCAGGATGTCCTTTCCCACATTCGACTCTTCATATTCCAACGCACTCTCTAAGGCCTGAACAACGTCGTCGCCCAATTCAAGATTGGCCCGTATTGACGCATCTTTGACCGCATCGACAATGATTTGGGTTGAGATCTCCCGCATGAAACCCTCCGATTAAGTTAAATATTCCTTTGGCAAATCATTAAGGATGCGTTACATATAGAAAAAAAGCTGTAAGAATGCAAATAAATAAGCGATCAACTGGACCATGAGAATCCTTTTAACAAATGATGACGGTATTCATGCCCCTGGGCTCTTCGCCCTTTATGAGGCCCTGAAATCCGACCACGAGGTGTATATCGTGGCGCCGGAATCCGAAATGAGTGCTGTTGGGCATGCCATTACCCTGACCTCGCCGATCATGGTTCAGGATGTTCGTAAGAATGGCACATTTTTTGGGCATGCCGTGAAAGGCACGCCTGCCGACTGTGTAAAAATAGCAGTGCAGGAGTTGCTCGACAGCCCCCCGGACATCGTTCTTTCCGGTATAAATATGGGTGCCAATGTGGGCGTCAACATCCTTTATTCGGGTACGGTCTCCGCGGCCACTGAGGGGGCGTTTCTGGGTATAAGATCAGCGGCCATATCTCTTGCCACTTTAAGAAACCCGGACTTCCGGTTTGCTGCCAGTTTCAGCAAAGAGATCATCCGGTTTATGATGGAGAGTGATTTGAAAGAAGGAACAGCCCTGAACGGAAATATTCCCTCAGTGGCGCCAGAAAGAATTACGGGTGTGTGCCTAGCGAGACAGGGAACCTCCAGATTTGAGGAACGTTTTGAACGCCGCAACGATCCTCGCGGCAATGTATATTACTGGCTCATGGGTGAAAAATTCATTGAAAATGGCAATCCTGACAACGATTCCGTTGCCCTGCGACAGAACAAGATTACCATCACGCCCATTCATTACGACCTCACCTCTGAAAGCGAGCTGGAGCGGCTGAAAAATTTCCCCCTTCCATTGAGGCCTTAGAGTTTTAGTTTGTAATCCCATGGCGGGACAAGATGCGAAGATGTTTTATTGGCGTTGACCCATTTGATTCATCGGGATATGATTTAGGGTGTCAGGTTTTCCGCCTGGACCGTAGAACACAAATTTGGTTGCGCCCCAAGACCCGCATTAGATAAGAGGAGAATGACAATGCAGCAAAAAACTAATAAACAACTGATGGAAATCAGGGCGGAACATGTTCCGCAAGGACCCTTCAATATTACTCCGATCTTTGTGAAGCGGGCCAAAGGCGCCCTTATTGAGGATGTGGAAGGGAATGAATATATCGATTTTGGAGGAGGGATTGGTGTAGTAAACGTCGGCCACTGCAATGAAAAGGTGGTCGCTGCCATTAAGGAGCAGGCAGACCAATATCTTCACACCTGTTTTCACATAAGCATGTACGAGCCATATATTGAATTGGCAAAGCAACTAAACGAGATCACACCAGGCGACTTCGCCAAAAAGACCTTTTTTGTCAATAGTGGGGCGGAGGCGGTAGAAAACTCCGTAAAGATTGCCCGGTACGCCACAGGACGTCAGGGCATAATAACCTTTGAAAACGCCTTCCACGGTCGCACCTATATGGCCATGACCCTGACAAGCAAAGTCAAACCGTATAAACTCGGATTTGGTCCTTTCTGTCCCGAAGTTTATCGTGTACCATTCGCCTATTGCTATCGATGTGCTTTTGGGCGTGAATATCCTTCTTGCGAGCTTTATTGTGCCGAGTACTTAGAGGATTTCTTTATCGGAAATGTCGCTGCAGAATCTGTAGCAGCGGTCATTGCTGAGCCGATTCAGGGGGAGGGAGGGTTTATCGTTCCTCCGCCCGGATATTTCAAGAAGATCAAGGCCATTTGCGAGAGACATGGAATTCTTTTTATAATGGATGAAATTCAGACAGGCATGGGCCGAACCGGAAAGCTCTTTGCCTCAGAACATTATGACGTGGTTCCGGATATCATCCTGACAGCCAAATCTCTTGCCGCAGGACTCCCTCTTGCCGGCATTACAGGAAGAGCAGAGATCATGGAAACGCCTCATGTCGGGGGTCTGGGTGGCACCTACGGGGGCAATCCCATTGCGTGTAAGGCAGCCCTGGCTGTGCTGGATCTGGTAAATGCCGAATTCCTTGAGAAGGCCGCGGAATTGGGAGAGAAGGTCCGAACCCGCTTGCTGAAACTTCAAGAGGAGTTCGAGATCATTGGAGATGTCCGTGGCCTGGGCCCCATGATCGGGATGGAATTGGTCAAAGA